>QDKV01004806.1_pt1 | contig 15179 bp, 19 predicted proteins | sample 1861101 | NCBI WGS metagenome assembly QDKV01 (sample SAMN04275158, study PRJNA302643) | Fungus metagenome, whole genome shotgun sequencing project. | isolation source: fruitbody | host: Mallocybe terrigena | place: Sweden | collected 2013 | reverse complement strand
TATTTCCGGTCCAGTCCGGTTATTTTTGGTTCTGAAAGAAAGGCTAACCGGTTAGGGTCTCGGTTAGGGTCCCTGGACACCGAAAAACCGGACCAGACCGGACTTTCAAGCACTTATCATCGCAGTCGAATGCAAAAACCGCTGATTTGAAGTTCTTAAACGCATTCATGCTTTGCCAACGCTATTTGGACGAGGAACCCAAGTGTGGATTGTGGCTAGTGATTGGCACGGGTATGGGAAACCCGCCAGGTTTCCGGGTAAGGGTATTCCGGGTGAGGGTAAGGGTGACAGTTTAGTCACCCGACCAAAACCCCTATCCGGTAGGCAGGTCTAGGCGGGTATTTCCTAAAATAGTAAGCTCGCCCACTGAGCTGGGGGGCATACTGTGTTGCCATCTGTGATACCGTACAGTTCTCCAGCCTCCATCAGAGGCAGTCAAACTACAAGCTACTATATAAACAAAGACAACAGAAAAAATATCAACTTGAAAAAAACTTGCATCTCATCAGCAAAGAAATTTTTTTAAGCCTTTGTTATCTCACTATGCCTACTCCTCCTCCTGATATGGTTGATGGACCACGCAAATGTCAACCCACCGAACGTATAACCGACAATGGTGATCCCCTTGTCCAGAAAAAGACAAAGATGGCCAAGACGGCCACCACCACCAAGACCACCAAGACCACCACAACGGCCACCACTTTTAGTCATCGTGCATCTATCAAGGATGTGGCTGAGCCGGCTGCAGCTGCTGGCCCTCAGCCCTGTCATTCTAGTCGCATTCTCGAGGCCACTGATGGTAGCGACAATGATGAAGATACTAGGGGCAAGCCTGAGCTTGAGGATGTTGAAGCTGACGAGGATGAGGAAGAAGACAAAGAGAATGAAAACGAAGAGCCTGAAGACGATGAAGCCGAGTTAGGTAAGTCAAATTATCCTGTTTGTCAAAACATTCAGTTAATCTCGTATTTCATAGCACGGCTTATGAAACGATGGGACGCACCAGTCTATGCCTTCTTTAGGCCCACTCCAGCCATTGTGTACGTTGAGGACTGTAAGGTGCATGTTTTCGAGTGTGCCGCGAGTCACTGCAAGTGCAAGACTCAATTCATCCGCCGCTACATTGACACTGGTGACATTAGTTCCACCAGCAATCTTTGTCGGCATGCTATCCGTTGCTGGGGTGATGAAGCTGTGCAAGCTGCTGATAAGACGACCAGCGCCAAGACAGCATGGGATGCCTTGACTAATAAAGAGCCCAATGGGTCAATCACGGCCGCCTTTGAGAGAGTTGGTAAGGATGGGGTTACTTACAGTCATCGTCAGCACACCAAGACGGAAGCCAGGTGGATTCTTTCTCTCTCAAACACAAAGCTACTAGTAGCTAACGTCTTCAAATCTTCTAGGGCAGAATTTGTCCACTGGGTTACTGAGAATAAGCGCCCTTTTCAAATTGTCAATGATCAGGCTTTCCGATCGCTTATGAAAACTGGAAGACCCGAAATTTACATACCATCAGCCGAGACACTCTCTCGAGATGTCAAAAATGTCTTTGTTGGTGTTTGTAAACGTATTTCTAATATGTTACAAGTAAGTTTTAATATGTGACAATGTTCTAAAATACTCACCTATGTGTCAGAAATACTCACCTATGTGTCAGAAATACTCACCTATGTGTCAGAAATACTCACCTATGTGTCAGAAATACAACAGGAAGTTGAACTTCACCACAGATGCATGGACATCACCCAATCACAAGGCCTACATGGCCATTACGGTGCATTTCGAACATGAGGGGAAACCTATGGCAATGCTTCTCGATCTCCTTGAAGTGCCAAGGTCGCACACTGGCGCGAATCTTGCCAAAGGCTTTCTCGAGGTCTTACGAGCATTCGGGATTGAAGATAAGGTAAGTATTCATTATCTCTTAACTAGTAAAAAGCTCACCTTATGAAAAGATCCTCTCAATTACCACTGACAACGCATCCAACAACAACATGATGCTCGATTCCCTCAGCGGTCACCTCGAAAATTTCCCGGGTGCTGCCAACCAAACCCGTTGCTTTGCGCACACCGTCAGTATATTGGCCAAGTCAATTATTCAACAGTTTGACGCACCGAAGTCGAAAAGTGGTGAGATTGATGACGAGGCAGCTGAAACACTTGCTGCCTTGTATGAGGGACTGGAGGTTGAGGAGAGACAGGAAAGAGAAGAGCATCTGTGCAATGAAGATGAAGACGAAGACGATCCCTTGAATGCTTGGGAGAATTATTGAGGAGCATTGACAGATGAAGAGAGGGCGAAGCAGGATGCCAGTGGTCAGCCTGTGCGCACCACGTTGGCAAAGGTTGTTGTTAGATAGACAAAAACGGGGGCAAGAACAGCACAAGATCACTATATATTTTCGTAAGCAGTAATACTTATATACATACAAAGACTCGGATGTACGGTACGACTAATCTAAAGTGTAGCTACGAAGAGTCCATAAACAGAAGGAATCAACAAATCGGGCAGAGCAAAAACTGCCTAAGAACTCGGAGCCTCGATCTTCACACGCACCGGCACTTACACGCTCCGACTTTTGTGTCGCGTTTGTCCCGTGGACCTTTATATTTCCAACAGTTGTTATTAATTATTAGTACCCTAACCCTAAGATTACTAATCAAACCTTAACTTAGCTGCGCAAGATATCGTTTGCAGTGAAGAATTCAACCACGATCCTCCTCCCAAGATGGTATCAAACTCTTACCGCCCACCAGCTGCCTCACCGTATGATTTCCCGTGATGTGGCAACCCGCTGGAACTCAACATACGACATGCTTGACTTCGCTGTCAAGTATTGTGCAGCAATCAACACAATGACGGCGACTCGAGATCTTGGACTTCGTAATTATGAGTTGGATCAAGCTGAGTGGAAGATTGCGGAAGATCTTGGGGAAGTCTTAAAGGTTAGTCAACTTGTTACAACTTACGGTGACTCATTTGCTTTCTGATTCGACGTGTCTAGGTTTTTAAAGATGCCACAATCTTCTTTTCTCGTGGGACTCCAAACCTCCCCTCCGTCATCCCAGCGATGGACCACATCGACAAGGTCCTGGCGTCTGCCTCCGATAGGCTATAGCCCATTAAAAATTTCCGTCACCATCCGAGCAGCTCTCGCAATTGGGAAGAATGTGATCAATTGTTACTACAACAAAACAGATCAATCAGAAGTGTACCGTATTGCTATGGGTAAGTCTTCCTTTCTTTCGTTTATAATATTCACTTACTATTATTCTATTAGTCCTCCACCCGCATCATAAACTCAAGTACTTCAAGGCTCAGAACTGGGAACACGAGTGGATCCAAGCTGCACGCAACATTGTTCACGATGAATTTGACCGTTCATACAAGGAGTTAAATGACGACGATGGCATGCAGGTTGATACAGTAGGTGTTTTAATACCAATGCTTCGTCTTCTATACTCACTAACTACTTTCACACCACAGGCTTGTTTGTTGAAGAATATCTTCAATGATCTTCCGGATCTTGTGCCTACAGCTGCTGACTACCATGACGAACTCGAATGTTACCTGGTGATTGATATTATAAATGTGAAAGATGTATTGATGTGGTGGTATGAGAGGCACAACATGTTTCCTCACCTCTCACGTATGGCCCGAGATTACTTGTCCATTCCTGGTATGTAACTTACTTTTATGTTTGAATTGGTCTCACATTACCTTCTCTCAAGCTACTACTGTCGACGTTGAATGTGTGTTCAGCCAAGGCAGGCTTCTGCTTCCACATATCCGCAACCGTCTATCTGTTCAATCTACGCGTGCTTGTATGTGCGTTGGTGCTTGGAATTTGTTAGGTTTGATCAAGGACTCTGACATAAAGGCTGCACTTGGTGGAGAGGTCACCGGGGCAGGAGATGATCTTGCTGCTGAGTGGGATGCCATTGATGGACTCAAATAGTTTATATATTTACTCTGTGTGCTTTTAAGGTAATAAAATTTTGCCTTACCTGTTTTGAGTACTTGTCAGGTTTTTGTTACCCCCGGGTCCTGTGAAAACTCGAACCCGAACCCGAGAAAACCCGAACCTGCCATGGAGGGTAAGGGTTTTCTCAGGTAGGGGTAAGGGTAACTCTTGATCTACCCCTGGGTTACCCGGGCCAATCACTAATTGTGGCCCATAAAGGTATTAGGTACATCATGAAGGATTCCTGGGTTTGAGAGGATCGTACTAACAACGAGCTTGCACATCTACACAAAATGTTATCCCACAAGGAACTCAAAGATCACGTTCCGACGTTGGTTCGTGGTGGCGATGTTGTTGTTCAATGTTGGTGGGTTCAAGGATTTGACGAAACATTATCAAATTGCACATTGGACCCATCGAATTCATCATCATATTGTAACATCACCTGTCAGGGACAATCACATCCTTTAAAACCAAGAAAGAGTTCATCCGAGTTTTGATAAACATTATTGAAAGTATGCTGACCTATCTCTGATTAGAATAACTTACAGACCATGATTTTTAGCCCACCGCTATCTACACAATCATGTTGGGGTTTTGCACTGCGACTTGAGTCCCAACAACATTCTGCTCAACAGAAAGAATGACAAGTCTGAAGCAGTCGGACTATTGATCAATTACAACTACTCAGTAGATGCTGAGGCTGTGAACCAGGCCCCGCATCGCACTGTGACCCACGGAGACTGTGCACCCCATTCTTCTGTCACACATATGGCTGATACTGGGGGTGTCGCGGGAAGGGTACCAGCTGTTAGTGAGCCCAACTTCTTGAAAGCCCAAACTAGGCCAACATTTTGAATGGTTCGTTTGCTCATTCACTTAAATTGTCCAAGAATTCATTACCTTCCTACCAGGGTACTCCACCCTTCATGGCTGTCAAGGCCCTTCTTGCAACTAATCGAACTTTCATCCACTGCAAACCCCAACACGACCTCAAATCAATCCTCTACATTATCCTTTATATCTGCACATTGGTGCAAGGCCCTGGTCTACCACTGTACGAGTTGGATGCAACCCATCCAGGTATGCCTCCACCTATATTCACCTGGTTCTGCAGCAACTCCATAAGAGAAATTGGCTATCGCAAATTGGCTCACCTCAAGGGCTACGACACTGCTATCCTTCCGTACTTCACACCATACTGGTGTGACTTTACTCTGTTCGTCAAGGATTTGATTACTACGTGCTTTTCTCTGAGGGCATGCTTACCAAATACCTTTCAATATGACCAAGCTCTTCGGATATTAAAGGCAGCATACAATTGTGTTGGGGAGCCTCAGACTGGCCCTTCTCAGGCTTCTCCAAGTCATGTCCCAGCACCAAAGGTCTTTGGTGCACAAAGGACTTGGAAGTGACTTGGAGCAAGCAAGTACACTGTCCACGGTTTGGTCCGGACCTCTACGGACCGAGGTCCGGACCGAACCGAACCTATGGGTCCTGGGTTCGGTCCTATGTGAGGGCGGACCGGACCCATATTTACGGGTCCGCGGTCCAGGCCTGAGTGGACCGGACCTGAGGGTTGGACCCGGGTCGGACCTGGTCTGGACCTGAAAAAGTTCACTGTAACTTGTGTAACTTAAGTCTGCTGAAACTTGTCGTGCTGATGTCACATCAGTCACATCGGGCGAACATCGCCAGCGCACTTCTCCACGACAACAACTGCCACCCAACCACGACCTCAACGATGGACGAGGAGGGATGAATTCAGGGGAATGGGTGTGTGTCACCCATTCCTCGGTAGGTATTTTTTGTTCAAAATTAGACACCTACTAATGGCCTTTTTACTCACAGGATGGCAGCAACACGATGAGGAGGTTCTCCCCTCCCTGTCGCGTCCTCCTGCACCCTCCTGCACCCGCCTTGCTTCGATTTTGACCCCAGGAGGAAGGTCCGGCCCTCTGCACCCTCCTACACCTCGATTTCGACACCAGGAGGAGGGTACACGCCTCCTCCACCCTCCTCCGCCTCGATTTCGACAGCGGGAGGAGGGTACACGCCTCCTCCACCCTTCTCCACCTCGATTTCGACACCAGGAGGAGGGTCCGGCCCTCCTCCACCCTCCTCCCCCTTGATTTCGACACCAGGAGGAGGTGTCCTGCCCTCCTCCACCCTCCTCCGCCTCGATTTCGACCAGGAGGAGGGTACACCCCTCCTCCACCCTCCTCCACCTCGATTTTGACACCAGGAGGAGGGTACACCCCTCCTCCACCCTCCTCCGCCTCGATTTCGACACCAGGAGGAGGGTCCGGCCCTCCTCAGCCCTCCTCTGCCTCGATTTCGACAGCAGGAGGAGGGTACACCCCTCCTCCACCTGCGTTGCCTCAATCCCCTCCTCCACCCTCCTCCACCTCGATTTCGACAGCAGGAGGAGAGTACACACTTGCTCCACCTGCTCCACCCTCCTCTGCCTCGATTTCGACACCAGGAGGAAGGTCCGGCCCTCTGCACCCTCCTACACCTCGATTTCGACACCAGGAGGGTACACGCCTCCTCCACCTCGATTTTGACAGCAGGAGGAGGGTACACGCCTCCTCCACCCTCCTCCGCCTCGATTTCGACAGCGGGAGGAGGGTACACGCCTCCTCTACCCTCCTCCACCTCGATTTTGACAGCAGGAGGAGGGTACACGCCTCCTACACCCTCCTCCGCCTCGATTTCGACACCAACACCCCTCCACCACCCGCGTATGCAGCAACGCCAATGGAGGACGACAAAATGACGACAATGAGGAGGCTTTGGCCTCCTCACCGCATTTTATTTTAATGCAACGGGGAGGTTTCCCCTCGCTGCGTATACTTGTAGCTATTTAATTTGTATTTAATCTGTATTTATATATAGTATTTAATTTACTAGAGAAGTCCAGGTCCGAACCTGGACCGAACCTGGACCGAACCCACTGGACCCGGTTCGAGTCGAACCGGGTCCAGGTCCAGGGTTTAGTGGACCGGACCTCAAGGTTCGGGTCTGCGGTCCACAAAATTTGCCCGGACCTGACCCGGACCGGACCGTGGACAGTGTAAGTGCATCGCCACTGCATACGATCATGAGGCCGGTACTGACGAGCTGCACTTGTGCAATATCATTGCCATTGATACTGGTACAGATAAAGAAGCTTTGGAGGCGTTGGACCTGGGACCGCTTGACGAGACCATCGAACATGCGCGCCCCCATGTGCTTGTAGGACCACAGGTGTGGAAGCTTTGGTGAGGCTGGCAGTCTGAGTACGTCGCATGCTCTTACCAGTCTATCACCTTGATACTCATATGCTTCGGTGAAAAGGTTCGCTCGTCCTTAACTCCACTTTCAATATTACTTGCTGATTTTAACACATAATCAAGAACAAACTATTTGTTGTGCGGGAGTTCCGTATCTCTTCACCGAATGCATTTTACTTTGCAACACCATGCAGCAAGGGCCACAACTACTGCGGTCGATTGAGGCGGGTTCCATCTCGTTTCCTGAGCCAATCATTGAACTTCTTCAAGAAATTCTCGTTATTGAGTAATATCGCCATGCAGTTGAGGGATAAAGTTCCAAGAGGCACACATGTGAAAGGAAGTATTCCTTATTCTTTCGCTGGGAAGGACATGGTCGTATGTCCTTTTCTTTTTTTTTTTCACTCAATGGCCATTATGTTGATCACGTTTCCTTTGCAATGTCTGCTATTCAATCCCAAATCCATCGCGAACTCGCTATAAACAACAACGTTTCCACGAGAGATCGCTGTGTCGCCCTGCAGATCGCGAGAACGCAGAAAAATCAATTGGTTTTCGTGGATGTCGATTGGGGCAAGCAGGAACTTCAAGATGGAGTTGAGGACGTGTACACTTTCTTTGGAGAAGAGGGTTCGGAATGTGTAGCGGAGAGCGCGGAATTGCCTACTGGGATTACAACTATGTTGACAAGGTGTTATTCGGCCAGTTGTGGGGAGGGTATTGTCTGTTATTCGTACACGTGTACACGAAAGGTATGTTCTCTTGTCTACAGATGATAATGCAGGTACTGAAGGACTTTTTTTATAGGGAAATCAAATACTGCATGTTCTGCCACCCCCGACGGATGCACCATCGTCACCAAGAGCGGAGGAATGGTCACACTCGATAGATCCAGTCGTTTTGTCTACCTTAAGCCCGGCAGACATCAACAGACAAATGTACGCATATCTTCATATTGTCCTCATCCCCACATCATTAGAATCATCCACAAACTGATCTCAAGAGAAGAACAGTACCTACAAAATTTAGGCCTTATGGAATCTCTCTTCATCAAACCTCTCCGCGTGTCAAACCCTCCGATCATGCCCCCCGACCGGCTTGACGACCTTATCGACGACATCTTTGGGAACATCACGGACCTTCGGGAAACGAATCGACATTTGCTCGAAGTTTTATAGTATGTCCGTCAACGTGAAGAGGGCACTGTCATTCAACGTGTCGGCGACATGTTCCTGGGCGCTGCATCGGATTTCAGATATGCGTATCCGACGTATATTGGACATCTTCTGGTGTCGGAGAAGAGGTTGAAGGAGGAACTCGAGTCGAATAATGCGTATAGGTTGTTCTTGGAGGTATGATTCCTTTTCGTTCTTAAACCCCTCCCCTCAAGAAAATGCTGATATTCTGTTTTAGTACTGTTCAAGGCAACAAACAACTACCGGAGACTCACCACGACTAGATCTCAAACACTTCTTGAATCGACCCTCTGAGCATCTACAAAAATACTCGAGGCATTCCTTGAAAGAGACTTTGCTTCAGTCGTTCACATCACAACACACCACCCAAAGTGGATACCACTCGACGACGATGAACCCTTGGCCCTTCTGCATTCAAAATTTTTGGGAAGAGTTTGATATATGAAGAACCACCGCTGGGACTACATGCGTCCCCTCAGCTCGGGGAAGAAGCCCAGCGTATGGACGCGGACGATGACGGCGACAACGGCGACGTTATTACAGGCCCTTCCATCCTCAACATTGGTATCGCCGGGCTCCCATTCTCAAAGATTTTCATCCGGGCAGATTATATTCGGGTTTACGACTTCCTCGACCATCGCGAGATCAGTCGGTTTCCCAACGGCTTAGCACCAGCGGCTGTCCTCATGAGCCAACCTGGTAACGGTAAGTTCCATTTGTTAATTCAACGAGCAGAACGCTGGTACTCATGTATGCTCGAAGGGAAGAGCGTCTGGGTGTCTTATGCCATATCCCGATGCCTTGTAGACAGGAAGGCAATCATCTGGTATCGCGACCAGACTTGCTATCTATTTGTCAGAGAAGGCGTCTTCAGAGCTCCTGCGAATTTCCCGTCGTCTTGCTTCCGGACTTTCGTTTGGACCCTTGTGGATTCCGATGAGGGCTAAAATTCTTTCCAACTAGAAAATACGTCGAGTCCGTGACAGTTTCCGTTGGCTCACTCCTCATATCTCAATGTTAGAAATATGAAATTCACCACTCATAATGTAGCTTCTACTGACCCCAACCTCAACCAAAAATCAGGGAAAAAGCAGGGTAGTGTTCTTAATACTTATAATCTCTCAGACTGTCAATTTAAAGATGGTTGAAGATGTTTTGGGGCTTATAAAGTGTTATCAGTGTGGTGGTGAAACACTAGTACCCATGGTAAAACACTCGGTAAGCCATAGTACACTGAGTGTGAGTCTAATACCTGTTGAAGCTCCTGGCATTCAATTTTAATTTTCCATAGGCTACTATTCTTGAGTCTAGTGGCTTCGAGTATCTTGACCAAAGAGTGCTACGACAAAGGGAATTATCTCTTCTGGACTGGATTCCAAAGTGGTTGACCAGAGCTCCGAAAGGGACACCTCTCAAATCGTCATCCTAGAAGTTGCTCGAGTCCCTCGTGCATGATATTGTGGGCACTGTTGACTTATACACTTAGTGCGGAGGGTTTCCGTTTTTTCTTCTATGACGCAATGAAAAAGAAGATGTTTAATGAACTTTCAGTGTCCAGTGTGTATCGTAAAAGCGCAGCTATTTTTTGCCCGCCAGCCGCTCTCTTCCTTGAATTTTACTCCCGGCATAAGGCTTGCCATGCTCGCGTGGACGGAGGTGACAATCGTCATTATGCCATTCCAGATAGTTTCCTCCAATTCCTGAAATTATCGGAACACGATGACAGTGTTCGTTTGGACGAGGAGACGGAGAGGCTGCTGCACAACATTGCCGAGGAGTTCGAAAGCCTAGCTGTTTGGGAATTAAGAGTCTTGAGGAAGTCATGCAAGGCATCAAAAGAGAGGCGAATACCAATATTCCTTTTGCGTAAGTTACACGCAAGGATGCTGCCCACTGTCAGTCTGCAACTCCCAGGAACATCTATCTGTTGGTCCCGATGCCGGCGTTACTCCTGTCATTCTCGTCTGAAGTAAATATGGCTAGGATGTCCTGGATCGTCACTAAGTCGCGATCAAGGAGAAAGAACATGCAAGGGTAAACGTGATGAAGGCCCGACTTTTATCTAAAAGTGCTGCGGAACTTACGTTCTGATTTTGTCACAGAACTTGGCATATAACACCACAGGGGCGAGAACGTACTGGGAGCTCGGTCTAATAGACCAAACAAGTCCAGCGGCGCCGACACGGGCTGCCCAAGGGATGCATCCCTATTCTCTTGCCACCGTTTTGTAATCCCACGACGTGTTTCAAAGAGCATCATCATCGCAGGCTCAGCATCAACACGCGGCTTTTATAAAACCGCGTACTATTCATTCTTCCCCATTGCTTGCGCAATGCTCCTCTCTCGCATCCCAGAGTCTTATGCTGTACCCCCATCCATAGTTTGTCTACGATGTTGCTCTATCAATTCTCAGCCCTCTCGGGAAGAATTTCCAGATCCAAGACGACTTTTTGGACATTACTGGTACACCAGAACAGATTGGAAAGATTGGGACGGACATTCTCCAAGTTGATAACAGATGTTTGTGGATTCTGATTCCTCCCTCCTCTTACTCTTCATTGGCATACTTTCGGCCGCGAATCGTAGGCAATGTCGGTCACATCCGTCATAAGTACTAGGATCGTCCTATTTAATTAATGCCCAAGTTAAAACTTGAGGGTTGACTCAGTGGAATTTTGTCCCATGTTCCAGTTTAGATAACCACTAAGACATGATATATATAAAGATTGTATGTATAAAAATGATCTAAACTTGGTACGCTGTAGAATCAAGCCATGCTTGGACTTTCCCGCCAACCTTCATCATCTCGGTTTGACGCCGACCCTTCCTCGATTGTGAGTCCACAATGCAAAGACCACGTCAGCACAGTCCGCAGTGTTGGTTGCCTGATTTTTCGCCTTCTCCCGCCGGGCCGCACGTTCAGCGCGGTCTCGACTTCTCTGGATGGCCTGGCCTGACAGTTGTCTGTGGCTTCACCAGTCATCACGCAACTTCCGTTACGGTTAATTATATCACCTCTGAACAACCTGGCGGTCAGTAGAAGCTGATCCAAACGAAGCTCGGTCATCCATCATATCAGGGTGAAGCCAGTGTGGGTCTGACATTAAGGGACTGAAAAGGGATGCTAAAATAATGACTCACCTTCTGCTACAATATAATAATAAATCCCAGGTTGTACTACCGGCGGCTCGTTGTCTGGGGGCCCAGTGGGTATGTGATCTCTGGTCTATCAGGTGAGTCGGAGATGTGGTCCTCCCTGCCAGAGATTGTAAAACCAAGATAGCATAACCAGGTGAGCGGAAATACTGAAAACCGCAGGCAGGTGTTGATGGGAATGGTTAGCGCAAGTTGATATGTATTGTTGACTGCCAGCCAGACCTCCACATTTGCGGCCATGATATACCAAGAGGATGGATCCACCGCGGTTATTCACCAAAGTTAGAGTTGATAACGATCAGATAACTGTCTCACGCCTCTCACACCTGCGAGTGGAAGAAAGAGACAATGTCAGTAACTATTGTATTCAAGACAAGACAGAGGGTATTCGCTGAATGGCTTGAGGATGGTGACCGATTCTCCGAGTCCATATTGTTTCGTGGTGCTTCGTGCCACGTGGCGACGAGCGCTCAGTGAGCTTTTGTCTTACTTTTGAATTCATTTGGTTTGTATATTATCTTCATAGTGTGAACTTCATGATATTATTTGAAATTGCAATAAACCACCTTCGAGCCTTTTCTGACGATATCATGGACGCTTCTATCACTCGTCGTTGCCAACCTTGTTGGTATTGTCAACCATCGGTCTGGATGATAGCCATTAACGACACTTTCATGCTCGAAGCTGCAATCTATTATCTCATCTCCGATCCGAACCCTTTTATATCGACCTCATCAACCCCTACCACCTCTCAAACCGAAATGGGTCAACTAATCTATCTCATCACCGCTTCAGAGGACAAAGTCGACCTGGCCAAATTCTCACTTGAAAGACGCTGTTTATAGTCTAGGTGGGGATTAGGTGCTTGAGCAATCGGAACTCAGGTTGGCGTCAGGACTTTCAGGATGGTTACCATTATCGTCAGATGCTGCATTGACGGATCCAGTCCATTATTCCTTGCAAAACGGTCTTACGGGTCTCTGGATGCCTGCAGATCTTGGCAAGAAGAATATGTCAAACGTGCCACGAATTTGGAGGCGATCTCCCAACTACCCGACCAAAACTAATTTGACCAGCCACACAATGTATACATAGCACCCGGGAACTTAAATGTAGTCCCGTTTTTATCCTAACATTTGATGAAGTTACCAACAATCATGCTTGGAATACCCCACTTGTCTCTTCTGATTGTAAACGAAAAACAGCAATTGATGAATCCTTCTTCCATTGGCTTAGCTTCGTTCTCGCTCTTTCTTGGAAGGTTGTTTTGACCTGCAGGTATTGGGATGAGAAAATAACTCTTCTGGGGAAATTAAGGGATCCAAACCTGAAACGAACGGTTTACTGATAACAGGGCTCCCGGAGCCGGCATTGAGGACAGGTTTATACCGTAGAACGCAAGACGTAAGGACAGCCTTCTGACTGGAGTCGAAGGCAACATGTCCATATTTCTGAAAAATGATGATCAACCATCATTAATCCCAGAGAAAAAATAGTTAATCACCTCCCAATAATTCACCGCCGACTCTTCTGCCATGAGCTCATAGATACATAGTCTTCCATCGCGCATCAAGTAACCTTCAACCCCAATCAACTCCGTAAACTCCCTGTTGGCCTTGTAGATTTCGCCTGTCCGTCGCCAGAGACAAGCAGGAACGCCCATCGCAGAGAAAACACGGTCATAGTCAAGAAGCATCCGCTCGAATGCCTCTTCAATGAAAACGAGGTCCTCAATTTATAATTAGTCACCAAATCCCGAAGAAAGAGCAGTCAAGGAAATGCTCACTAGATCGCGAAGGGATTGTGCCACAGCCTATGAAATGGTATGCTATACAGCAACTGACTTGACGAAAGTGCAAAAAGCTCTTACTCTGAATTTTGGTCGAAGGACTGACAGAGGTTGGAGGATCTGTTGCTTGGACTCTTGTGACATGCTGTATTTTATGATTAAAAACAGGTCGAAAGAGAATGAGATCAACACATACTTCCTATCCATCCACCTTGACAACCTTGCGTACCCTTTGACATAGTTATATGGTTTCAATAATCCAGCTTCGTATTTGCTGCTGATGACACGGTTCAATCTCTCATCACGAGAACCGGATTCTTGATCGGCTGCTGTAAGAAGGAACTTTTCTGTTTTCGTCGCTGAAGGCAAGATAGCATCAGCAGCGGCACCATCGATTGCCGACATAGTCGACGACCTATTCATCATACTAGCAGTAACCACTGGGACAGAAGAGACGTTGCTAGGCATAAAAGGACTTGTCTGTAACTTCCCATTAGATATTGCAGGAGAAGTAGCCGACACAGGAGTTGAAGGATTTGCATCTGAGGGACCATACGACGCAGAGGAGACGAGAGATGGAGCCACGGTCGTAGGTCCAGAAAAGAAACTCCCATCATCAAGTGTTTCAAGGAAATCGCTAATAAAAGATACATTTAGCCATGCTGTGTCGAGAACGGGAGGAGATAGCACGGATCATACGTGAGAACAGAGAATTCGTTGCCAAAGGTCTCTGGCTGATAAATGTAGGGGGGCATTGGCATCGACCATGCAGTTGTCGGTTGCGACTGGGGGCTTTGGTATAAAGGAACTGGAGGGAAATGTGAACTTTAATCCCATGAGTTAGAACGTAGATGCATACGCGATGTGTACGTCCTCGTAAGGTCCACCGATCCTAACGCTGACGAAGGTGCGAGAGCGAGTTTCTCCCCTGCCTTGGGTCGTCGTTCGTCATGACAAAGGTGACCAATCTCTCGTTTGAGGCTTGATTCGTGCATCAATCCAACGAAAAGATATACGAACTAAGTAAAGCACACCATCGTTGACATGGTCTCCCCTCGTCGCACGTCATATGACTCCGACGGCAGTACAAACATGCATGATTCACCTTCCTCCGTTTTGTGGTTTTCTTCTTCTTGGAAGGATCGTCCTCTCCTGCTCTTTCTGTCGTAGATGACGGTTGTTGAGCATTTGCGACCGCATTCGCTACCACGGCACCCTGCTGAATAGCATCTGTGAAGGCGTTGAGGGTGGACATTCAGGAGCACAATAAAAATGCTTTGGAGGTTGTCTTGTCTTGCTATGGCTCCTTGAACATGCAAACAAGCAAGGTTTGATATGAAGAGAGAACAATTCTTTATCGTAACAAACCGAAATTGCCTTATACAGTTCCGGCGAGCGGCAATGCCCACAACCGAGTTTAAATAATTAGTACTAGTATTACGAGTAAAATAATGGAGGTTTGGTTGTCACGCAATAAAAACAAGCTTACGATCTGTCGCTTCGCAACGGCAAGTTCGCTTCGCTCACCTACCTGCTATAGCTTGCTGGGTGCTCTGCCCCCTGGACCCTAGCTATATCTCTAGAATAAATCTATTCAATTTTAATATATTTAATTAAATAAGAAAATGTTGTTAAAATAATTATATTCTCAAAATTTAGTCAATGGATGCAGAGAAGTTTGTAGAGGGTGTGGGACGACCATCGTAACCTGCGATGGACATCGTAACCTGCGATGGACAGAACCCAAAAGGTATGCCAAATCCGCCATAGATGCCAGGGATTTGCAGAACCTCTT
>QDKV01004807.1_pt1 | contig 15231 bp, 18 predicted proteins | sample 1861101 | NCBI WGS metagenome assembly QDKV01 (sample SAMN04275158, study PRJNA302643) | Fungus metagenome, whole genome shotgun sequencing project. | isolation source: fruitbody | host: Mallocybe terrigena | place: Sweden | collected 2013 | reverse complement strand
TCCCCAAGAACTTTAGCTACTTTCGCCCCCCTCCTCTTTTTTAAAGTTTTTTCGTGTTGAAAGACACATTCCACCCTCGCACAATGGACAATTCTAGCACTCGATCTCGCAAATCACCCACCAAACAGAGCCATCACTCATTGGTAAGTATGCTCAATCATGTCGCTATTGCTCTCCCCTAAGTATGTTTCAATTTAGTCTGCATATCATTGTCGAACCGCGTAACTTCCAGACCAAGTCTTACAAAAAATGCCTTGTGAGTTATAGTTCTTTGTCTTTGTCCGAACCGGATAGGTCACATCCGCACAGGTCATACACGCTGCCGTCGTCGTCTTCTCTCAGATGCAAGAACACTACCCTGGGCTTGTAACGGAGATAGATCCCACCGACTTTACCCGCTTCCAATATATTGTCACGCTTCAAGGTACAGAGGGTATAGTTGTTCGCGTGCAGCTACACCAGTGGAATGTTCGGAGCCGGGGTAATCTGCCAAAGGATGGGAGTGCACAGTTGGCGGAAGCCGTGAGCCGGATATTAATTTCTTCCATGGAAAGCACACCACCGGACGTCGTTGAACAGAACCTCGGGCTGAACCGATGAATGTGGCGTAACCATTCTTTACCTCTATTTTACTGTGAGAATCTAGTGTTACTGCTTCGTGAGTCCGCTTGAGGGAAAATAGAACTAGTTACCAATTGAGCATAATGTCAAGTGTTGCGTGCGCCTCGAAATTTTCGGGTAAGTGTCAACGGTTTTCAACAACTCAGATTTCCTGTGTCAATGCCCATGAGAAAAGTTGTATTGAACATATTTCAGCTACTGAGTATATTATTCAGCCCCTCGTACATGTCTTGCAACAACCCCATGAGATCCTGTACCCTTTCAAGTTCTTTGGTCATTAGAGTCGGATCGGAAATCAAGATTGGATAGTTGATGGGGCGGGGTGCATTGTGGGACGAGATGAAAGTGCGTGGTGTCTGTCGAGGTAAGGCAGTATGGCCAAGATCATCTGGTGTCGGAGTCGGAGTGGAGGTTTTTGGCTGAGTGGTGTACCCAAGAGGAAGATGCGAAGGAGGGAGAAGATAGAGCTCTAAGCTTGACCATCGTTTGGGTTAAATGAAGGGGTTTTCTTGCTATCTTCAAGCACAATTTCACTGAATTTCTTGAAATCTACCTGCCCTCCAAGAGTATGGTCATCAAACTGAGCTATCGCCTCAGCCGCAGCTGTAACTGCAGACGCCTCCGCCATAGCTGCGGCTGCATCTGCCGCGGCAGCAGCCGAGGCCTCCGACTTCGCATTATAACCCTTGAGGAACATGAGCTTCATCTTCAGGACCCAGTTCGAGATCGTCTGAAAATTGGGTGTAGGCTGCGTTGGGGTTGAGGAGAGAAATGATGATTTCTCCTTCGCCAGATCATCTGAGCCAAGGTCGAACCAAGTTTGGAACGGTGGGTCTACTACACCCCGACCATCGTGGTACCGACTCGTGAGGACGACAATGACGTAGAAGAGTGATTCAAGGTCGTGGCGGTACATATGGGTTGGAGGGGATTTTCGGAGGAGATCGATGGCCATATATGGCTTGGTCCCCGTTCGTTGCATCGAGGTCGGCCTAACGGTCCCTGCTGTGAGCAAAAGCGCCAGATCGTAGTCGCTAAGCACGCCACAAATCGAACTATCTGCCTGCTTCCGATACATAATGTTATTCAAGCTGATATCCCGGTGAATGACCCTTGCCTCCTCATATAGCCACTTGTAGCCTTAAAGACCGGAGAGAAGAGGTAAGCTAGACTGCCATAGAACCAATAGGCATTGAAAACTCACATCGGAAAATGTGCCTGATGACTGGAGTGAGTTGATCGGAAGTCGTCAACTCCGTGATATGGAACAGCTCTGTCATGATCAAGACTTGCATTACCCTGTTCTCGTATGGAATGTCGGCATGTTTGAGGTACTCTGAAAGGCGTGCCTGTACGTCAGTGGCATCTGTTGGAAATGCTTCGTAATGAAGGACTTCAGGAAGGTGCCTCAGCACCCAGTGATCTGGATCATCTTTTTTTGCGATCCCAACGATCTTGTCGAGCAATTCTCCTTCGGAAGTCCTGGTAACGGGAGTGAAGCTGACTTTGACGATGATTGACATGCCCGCCCAAGGGTCACCAGGAGGCTCTTTGACCTTTGCACGGATAACGCATGTTCCCCGACCGATCAGGGCATGTTGCTGAAACACAAGATCACCAAGCTCAAGAATTTTGCCGTTGTTGAGCTTCAAAAGTGCGCTGTGAAGAGGCTTGGAAGATGTTGGGGCAGTGGAGGATAGCTTGGTTTTTTCGCGGCTCCGCGTAGAGGGTAGCAATGAACGTGGAGGTGCAGGAGGTGCCTGTATTGAACTCACGCGGCCCCATACAGGAGGCGATGTGTGCATGCAATACAACCAAGTGACGAGAGCCGTGGGATCCTTAGTGAAACAAAGGGGCTTGGATCGCACTGGAAGTGAGCGATCGTAATATAGTAGCTCAATCTCGTCATCAGTGATGAGTGCACCGAAAACGTGATTTCGCAGGCCACCGTGGGACAGCATTTCGAGCGCATAGCTCGCGCACTGCAACAATGTGTCCTGCCTTGATAATGGAGGGTCTTCATCCTTTCTTGGCCGCTTCCGCGAATTGTCCACATGAACCGGCCTGTTTCGCTTCTGGGATGATGTAGTTTTCCTGCCTGAGGAAGTGCGAGGTGATGATGGGAATGGTGGTGCGAGAGAGGTACCCGCACACAAAGTAGGAGTAGTTGCAGTGGTCGATGCTTGGCTATAACCCACGGCATTATCTGTAAAGTTCAAAGAAAGATTGGAAATGTATTCACACAACGTAAGTGTAAAGAACGCACCGGAAAACAAGAAGCCGCTCTCTGTCTCCAAAGAACCAGAATTAAGTGAAGATGGCAGTCTAGTTACTCCGCCGGGAAGGTGTCCTGTGTGTGGGACTGAGGTGGGATCGATTGATGAGGATAGGGGAGGACTGTGAAGTACAGTCCTCGTCAACTTGAATTCTAGAAAAGCCAAGAGCTCCGACCAATGGAAAGGGCAACAATTTGGACCCTCCTTTGATAAATTATCCCAGCAGGACCTCTCGCCAAGAGACATTGCACTCTGGAGGATCGTGAGGCAGTCTGGAATTCGCTTAGCGGACGAGCCATCTATTGGGATGTGATCGTTGCGACAGAAGACGATTGGTTGTTCCCTTGGGTAAAGTTTGTTCAGCTCGGCTAGGACGTGATTGGCGAGGGTGTTGAATGGATGGTATCGCTCTGTCTCGTGGCCGACCTCAGCCTTGTATTTTGATAAGAGGGTCTGGAAGTGCTTGGAGTTGGCAATGGTGGAAAAAGACCCATGTTCGGCATGATTTGCGTTTACAGAGAAGTTGAAGGCAATAGATAGGAAGTTTTCGAAGGGAATAACAGCAGTGCGTTCGATGTCGGCTTCGAGATAAGGCCTGTAGTACTCTTGGGTGTTTTGGGTTTGGAAGGATCCGTGGGACCCACAACCTGCGCTCCAGGGCGTGTTTTTTACCTCGTCCAGATGCAGAGGCAAGGCAGATCTTGGAGGAGTCGTGCTCATTGTTGGATGAAGATGCCAAGAAAATGCACGCTCTCAACGTACGGCCCGAGTTGTCATGTCCAGTCACACCGTGACGGCCGACATTACCACGACGGCAAATCCTTTCCAATCATGTCCGCGTGTTTACGAAGATGTTTTTAGGTCTCGTCTGTCCGCTCACTTCTTCCAAAGTCACATGCTCTCCATGTTCTTCCTAACCCCTTGTTTTCACAAGTCGGAGAGATAGGGCCCACATCCTAGATACGGCATCCAGAAGGTATAATCGTACGGACCGATGTCCCACCCGCCCATCTCCCCAATCTCTCGTTTCTACAACCGCAGAGGCAAACAGCACTTTTGTACCCCAACGCCATTAATTTCCTGGAATCCCATTACCTGTCAAAGAAAAAATCAATTATAGGACTATGAATATTTCTGTGCAATGTCGCCATCGCATCCAAATTCCCTGCATCTCAGATCTTACTATGCGGACGCCCCAGACGATGCCTTCGACCCACAGCACGCACTCGCCACACTTGGCCAGACCACCACCACCGAGCTCAGCGAGGATTTCTTCCTCATCAAATGCGCTTGCCTCTCCTCTCCAACCGCACTACTCGAAATGCACCCCCAACTCAAAAGCCCTGATGGTCACTTTCGTCCCTAAATTTAATCTCCCAGGAAGTGCAAAGCCTGAGGTCGTGTTCATCGTCGATCGCTCAGGATGCATGTTCTCCCGCGTTACACCCCTGAAGTCCTCTTTTTCAAGTCCCTCCCTCTCAACATCAACTTCAATATCTACTCCGTTGACTCTCGTCGCTCTTCCTCTGGGAAACATTCCGCCCTACTCGAACCAGTCGTACGAGGAAGCCCAGAAGTACTGCGATCGTATGAAGGCCGACTTTGGTGGCACTGAGATACTTACTGCTATCAAGTCAACTATCGAGTGGCCGCTCAAGGACCTGAATCTGGAAATCATGGTGCTGACTGACGGGGAGGCGTGGGATGAGAATCTGTTCAAGTATGTTGAGAAGGAGACGGAAAAAGGAGATGAGTTTGGGTATTGAAAAAGGAGAGGGACGATCTCATTGACGGATGCTCACTCATGGTCTTGCATGGGCAACGTGTTTTATTTCTGCACTGCGACTGTGCGTATCTTTCGCTTTCATTTCTCTGTTCCATCTCAATGTTTGCAGAGATACTTCGCACTCCACCCACTCACCTTCCCATCTCTTTCCGCCGCGCTTCGCCTCTCAACCAAATATCTTGTCGAGCCACTCGTACAACACCGCCTCTTCCACCTCTCCCTGGACTAGCTCATCCCCTTTCGCCCTGAGACGAAGACACCCTTTATGCTTGACACCTCCTTCCTCTGGTAGGAAAGAAACCCCAAACAAGCGATACATCCCACGAGAGTTCTGATTACAGCCGCTCATCATTCAGTTTTCACTCACGATGAACCCGCCCGGGAACCTGCCGTCCTAGTGTACAATCTCTCGAGGTATATACGTGCCAAGCAAGATCATGAACGCAACAAGCGCTTTGTCTACCACTCTACCACGTTCGATCGGCTGATCGCTTCCAGTGAAGTGGACATGCTGAAACCTGTCCGTCTCTCAATCTCCTCTGCCAGACCTATGCGGAAGGGAAGAAACGCAACATTTCCTCGCACTGTTCGTCAGACAAGAAGTCTCCTCCCACCCTCTCCCTCAAACCTTTCATCCCCTTCTATTCCAACCACGCAACCACCCTATTCCGCCTCACAATCCAAACATCAAACAATCCATCGAGGACTCCTACCTCCTCAACGTCCTCCGCTCCGCGGTGGCATCACCTTCGGCCGAGACAATGGCTCTTCACACTCGTGCAGGCGACCGATATGCTCTATAGATCGCAGCGACTTTTGCATCTCGGAGGGGTGGCAGGGCACACGTATTTTTGGGTAAGCCCGATTTTACGGAGAAGTAGAGGGGGATATGCGGAGTTGTTTGCTGAAGTGGTTTGGGTGAATCAGCCAGTATTGGCCGTAGATTCCTTTGTCAGGATACCTTCTCTTCCGCAACTCTCTCATTTTGTGCAACATTCATTAAACATTAAGTAACTTATTGTCCTCATGTCTACAGAATTTATTGTTATGTTGTCGATGAAGGTTGTCGGTTTAGAAAAAGGAACCATTGAAATCTCAGGCACCGCAACTTGCGACCTCTAGTAATAGTATTCCCGTCGGTAACGCTATAGCGTTCGAAATAATAATATACGCAGGTGCTCTGCAGCATGCTGTGCTCAACCTTCTTTTAAGTATTGCATTATATTATTTACATGAATTTTGTAGTCAGTGAAAAAAAAAAAGCGGCGCGCATTTTCCAAAATGGCGGTGCCAAAAGAATTTGGCGGCAGAATGTAAGTTTACGCATGTCCAACAAATGTGGCGCCCAAAAGAAAAACAGCGCACACTAAGAAAGATTTGGCGGCACATTTCCAAAAGCAGCGCCAAAATGAAAGTTTGGCGCAACTTTAGTACAAGTGCCCGATTTAGCCAAAACAAGTATTGCGCACATCCAAAAATGTTGCGCACACACCGACAAAAATCGCGCATAAAGCAAATTTCCGACGTTTTCTGGGTTGGATTGGACTTGGTACAATTCAAGGTAAAATAGGCTAAAATACATGGCGGAAAGTCAAAAAACCAATAGTTTGTCGCACTTGAATAAATGACCAATTGGCCAAGCATAGACATAAGGGTGTGTTGGCGCTGCACCTTGAATCAGGTCGAAGTTCATGGCATGACCGCCCAAAAGTTTTACATAGACCGGTTTGACGAAGTGAGAAATACGTATGAATAAATACAAATTGACGGATTAAATAAATTGCACATTAGCGACATTACGGGGCACACATCATTTCAATAAGTGCTGCCCTCAATTCGCCTCCCCATGCATGGTTCACATTTTTGACAAAGTTCTCTGGAAGCCATATCGGTAGTACGCATGCGCTAATCTTGCTGTGAGACCCACTGAAATAAAAGGGCCCCCCCGGTAACGCTGTAAGCATGTACGCACACAACGGGCAGCATCGTTTGGATACTCCGATGAATCTCGAAGCGTTCTAAGTGTCCTAGGATCAGAAAGGTTAAAGTAAAATGAATGAAACTTACTCGTAACACTTCCAATACAGATTCATACCCTTCAGGAGGATGTTCCATTTGCGAAAGGCTGATAAGACTGGCGAGACAAAGTTCGCAATGACACGTTCCTGAAGACGATGATCCGAACGTCAGTGGTCGTGCCTGCAACTCTCTAAAAAGTGGACACTGATTGTCTTTGGAACAGACATGACCTTTCCCGGATGCTCCCTTGAGAAAAGAGATAATCTCCTTGGTCGACTTGGAAGGCAGATTCTTCTCCATTGATCCAGGAGGTGCCGCACTGGGAAAGTGGTCTGACGTTAACAATTTTTCCCATGGCAGCATCGTCTGCCTTGAGCGTGGAGGAATCAACATCTTAATGTTAATGCCGGTGTATCGAAACGCTGGATCGGTGATGTACGCAGTGATAACCCATATCGCTTCGACATGGCCAACCATCAGCTTCAACCAGTTTAGGTATGACTCCCATGGAGGCATCACATTTCCGTCATGAACGGCAGACGGTTGGACACCACGAATATCAGGATTGTCCGGCATATCCCACTCCATGCCTGTTTCCTTCAACTCCAATTCATCTGCGTTGGCACGGAAGTTGTCAAGGTGGAGCTCGATGGTTTTCAGATGCTTCTTGATTGCAGTGGTCTTGATAAGGTGATGAAGAGCATTGCCGAAGCCTACAGCCCGCAACGAAGTCACATTGAAGCTGGAAGTCGTATCAGATGGATATTTGGTCAGTGCTTCCAGCGATTCCCCGTATTTCTCGAGAAGGTCGCATAGGAGTGTATGAAATTCGGATTGGGTTTCTTCAGTATACAGCTCGAAAGGCTCGTTATTAGAGGCGTCGGCCACTTTCAAGAGGTTCGGTGTTGGTTTGGAGATGTCTGGTTGGATTGCGGATAGAAGGTAAAGAAAAGCCTTGTCGTGATTTACGTCATTGGCATCGTATGCGGTCTGGGTAGGCTTGGGAAAGTCGGAAGACAACTTGTTCAGAGAAACCTTGAACGGCATGGACAATGGATGGGTTAGCCGACTTAGCATCTTCTTGCAACAAGCGGCGACGATGTACTGTTCGAAAAGTCTTGATCCATTTTCCATGTCCGACAAGACCGCGGTGAGGAGCTTGGATGTGATCGCTATGTGATCTTGGAATGTCCAAGAACGCCTACATAACTCTCATTGAAGTGGTCTGCAGAGTTTACGTTTAGAATGGCACTCACTTTTCGGCTTGGATATAATTTTCTATCTGAGAGATATTGCTGAGATCGCTTGGAGGCTCGGGATCAGTTATCTGCGGCAAATTGGTTTTGGCCGTCATTGACTTGTCCTCCCTGGTAAGTATATTTGAGTCAAGCCAGCTACGAATCTGTTGTCCAGCGACCTGTGGCTCCAGTCGGCCTGCCTCAACACAAGCAATTGCCTCGAAAAGACTGGGTTTGCTGTCCAGTTTGAAAGCGACGGCCACGTCTTCGTCCTTCGCTAGAACAGTCGCAAGGGCATTGAGAACTTTCAGCTGCTTCATTGTCTTATCAGTAGATGTCAAATCGTTGAATGCCCTTGTACGTTTGATATTGGAGAGCATTGTTGCAATGGTGGAGAATGCAAGGACGGATTCTGAAATTTCGGATGGGCTACTCCCAAGAAGGCGGTTGAAAGATTTCATCTGAAGCAAGACCTGCTAAACAAAATTGCGGGAGACGCAGTGGGCGGAATAAACGACTCACAGTGTGAGGTACAGCAAAGGAAGGATGAATCTGTCTTACGAGGTCTTACGTTGCGTTCCGAGTGCACAGCCACAACTTGCCCAGTTAGGGTAAGTCAGGGGGATTCAACGTTGTCAACATTTAAGGGCTTAGCGCTTACGGTTTGGCAACCGTAGTCGCGTTCGCGGTTCGACTTATCTTTCTTCAACTTCCATTATCTCTCCCTCTGTTTCATGCGACACAGGCGCCGGTACAGGTCACCACCCAACGAGTTGGTGAGATTCAACGCGAAGCCGGTACTATCGACAAAGAAGGTATTAAAATAATTCCGAGTGACCCCCCACAGCTAACCATGCAGAATGGAACTAGAGCGATGAGGAAGTACATCGCCACCAGCACCAACGACCTTTGAGACTCGGGCGAGGAAGTGAAGACGCGAGGCAGGAAATTGGTCACAACAGATATATCGACGGTTATCGCTGAATCGAGCCTTGATACGATTGTGGTGGAGAACGGTGAGAACAGTTGATGTTTTCCCTATGCCTCCCGCACCAATGAGGGCGGTTGGTTGAGGGTTTTCAGCGAAACCAACATGCTGCTCAATCAGTTCAGAGTCTGGAGGCTGGCGACTGGAGAGAATGCCTTGGTCTCGACGCTGGCAATGTCGTGACTGGATTGGGGCAAGTCCAAAAAAGGGTTGCTATGTACCGAATGAATTCCGTTTCGGTTGTACTCGTTCCTTTAATAACCTTGGCAGTTTTCTGTCGCTCTCTTGGCACCTAAGCCCCTCAGCAAACAGCTCCATATCTCCTCCCTCGCGTTTCACCCGAGCATCTCGGTCGCGCGACAATAATTAGCGGGAAACGGAGAAGTCAGTGAGTTCGAACCGTGCGACCCTGAAAGTCACTGCAATCGAGCGTCTCGGTTGCCTGTAAAGAGCTCATCTGAGTCTAGGTGTTACTGGAGGAAAAAAGACGTTGAGGATGATCAAGTTTACATGGGTTGGAGTTTGGTGTTGAATCGGGTAGGGGGATGAGGTTGATGGGTTGGGTTGGAGGTTGGCGTTGAAGCAGCAGGGGGGAACGGTTTTGGCAGGAAGGGAGCGAAGAAAGTGAAGCTTTGGGATTTTTCTCGTCTGTGCAAGATCTCGCAGGGGATAACCATGACAGATGGACAGTCCAATTCGTTAGGACTGGTTTGAGCGACCAAACTTGACAAAGCGTTAGTTCCGTTTGTGCTGTACCTGAACGGATCGTACGTCGCCCCGAACCAAGTTGGCGTAACTTTGTTGCTTCCCTCTATGGCTTTGCATTTGTGATATCGGCGCCGAAAGCATTGAATTCTGGGTAATATATTAGGTCTTCATCTGATACTGTGCATTCGGTGTACCGGTCGATAGCTTGGATGGTGAAGATGGTAGGGATGGTACTCGGCCTTCCTCATCCACCAGTCCGGTGGTGTCAAGCAAAGCTTGCGCGGAGGGTACGGGGTGAAAGGTTTGATCGGATTCGGTATTAGGCAAGTCTTGCTTTGTTATTAAACAGAGAGAGTTTTCTTCATTGATGAAGAGCTCACCATCTACCAAATGGTACACAATGGGTTCTTCAAATACATCAGCTATAGGTTCTGGACGCGTGAAGTTCTGGAAGCCCGGGGTGACCTCGAGCGCAGGACTAAATTCATCAACTCCTTTGCCTTCTCCCTGAACTCCCAAAGAGGGACTTAACTAAGAGAGACGCTCAACCAGTAAAGCATCATCTTGCAAGGTAACACCCCCTGTCTGAGAAAATCAGGTTCACGACCGAAATGAGTCAAATGGCAAAAGTTTGATACTTACAACAGGTCCGCTGTCGATAGCCCTTCAAGTTCCGCGGTCCTCGAGTCGCCTCCATATCAGAAACTGTAGGAGTTGGTTGCGAGGCTTAGGACTGGGGCCTTGACATAACCGTAGAGGACTCGTATCAAATGCTTCTTGTCCATCTGTCTCACGGGCTTTGAGCATATTTTCACTGGGACACGGGCTGTAGCTCGACAAGGTCGATAAGGACGGCCTTCGAAGCGTTCTTGCTAATATGACGGTTTACATTTGGAGGGATAAATGGAAGGTAACAGGCTTACAGTTCGCTGGAGGTGTACCTAGACATAACATGCAGAGAATGCAAGGATGTGACGCGTTACGGTGCAAGTATTAAAATAAACATAACTATATGCGACTCTAGATACAATCACCCCCATGGCATCTGCGGCTCTTCCTAGTACGCCTCCTCGACAAGGCCCATCACCTTCGATATTGTCGTCTCCCGTGGTTAGAGTGCCCAAGTTTTATGATGAGTGAGCCAGTAAAATTCACTTTCTCTGCGGCCACCCGGATTGCCTCGGTGATGCGATTGAATGGGTCATACAACGCGTTCTCCGTAAATTTAGACTCGGGCTCTGGGAAATAGATCCATCTCTTTCTTTGAGAGTCGTATAGCTGCTCTATCTCCTCCAACTTTAGGATTTTTTCGACAATCGCCTGTTCGACCGGAAGTAATTTGTTGAGGAACTGAGTTGTGTCTGTGACACGATAATGGAGTGTGAAATCTTGTTCGACTGCTTCGTGGACGTCTTGCTCTACGTTATACATCCGAGTTGCAGTGAGATCACCTTGGCTTTTCTTCAATTCGGAACGTTGAGGAGTACCAGAACTAGCATTATAGTAGTGGACAGTCATGATGAACGAAAGAGAGCAAAAATGGCACATACATCAGTTTCTGTGAACAATGAATGTCCCTTCAGGTTCTCGCATTGCGTTCATATGTATCACTATTGAAGCAAAAGCATGGCATTAGTTGTTGAGAGTTGGGAACAAAGTACGGACCAAGTCATTGGACGGTGTCGCGTACACACAAACAAATATAATGTGCGCTCTCAAGACAGCCTTCACCACCGTTCGTGTTTGCAAGAGATCCACAAAGCCCGTTTCTTTACTCTGCAAAGGCAATGAAACAGAGACAGAGACAGAAGACTGCTCTGGTTTCAGCCTTCCTTTCGTTTGGGTAAGTAGGTGGAATCAAATCTCTAATGGCCGTGTCACCAAGTTTCCTCCCCCCAAGAAACCCAGCCCCCTCGCGGATCATGACGACGGTCTCAAGGAGGATTCAAATCTCGAGATCGATATGAAGAATTCATCTCCAATGTTTACTTTGAGACTCTAGGATTTATTTGTGATCCCTGCGCGGGTCAGTTTTACCGCCGTTTCCATCTAATGTCCCTGAATCTAATTTTTTTAGACAACCTCTCACACTCACGGGTACCATACTTCTTAGTTCGCAACATCGCCTACCATAAATCTGTTACCGTCCGATGCACGCTAGACGACTGGAACACGACCAACGATGTTCTTGCCCCCCTGAAAAGTTACTCGCTGCTCTATCTGATCGCTTTCTACTTGCCTCGTTACCTCTGGCCGAAGGTTGCCCTGAAGGAGAGAGGAGAAGAGAGGTGGTGTGTAGGCCCCATGGATTCCAGGACGTTCTTGTCGAGGCTGGATGTGCACCCGGGATCGGTCCCAATTTGATATACATCCCTTGAGAGATACGAAACCTCTATCCAACAGCGAATGATTTTTTCTTCGTAGTTTCTCCCTCTTTGTCTGCCCACGGATCTCCTTACCGAGGTTCACGAGAACAACGGCATGTTTTTCACCAACCCTTTTGTGAACCTTTTTCCACACCCACAATAGTCCAATCACCAACGCCGTTTCACGATGACATGCTGAATTACACAAGAGGAGGAAACCGCTATCAAAAACATAGCATGGACGGTTTACGGAGGTTTGTATTTAATCTTGAACTCTGTCAAATCGATGATACCAAGACTGTTTGATCCTCCAGTTGCTTCTGACACAGTGTGTTTTGTTTTCTTGAAATTTGTGATTACCCTCATAATCAGATTGTCTCTGCGACTGGTACCTTCCTGTACGTCATCGCCAAGTATCCTCATGTCCAACGGAAAGCACAAGAAGGGATTGACCGCATTGTCGGCAAAAATTGCATTCCAGACTTAAATGACCGACCCAACCTGCCTTATATCGAAGCAATGTAACATGAAATATTGCGCTTCGAGCACCTGCAAGCATTGTGCCACACAAGTTCTCTGGTCGAAGACGACGACAACTTTAATGGATATTAGGTTTGTCTGAATGGGCTTGTAGTATAACGACTTACGAAAGCTATGTTAGGAACCATTGTTCTATCCAACATCTGGGCTATGACCCACGACCAAAATGTCTACCCGAATCCATTTACATTCAAGCCCAAGAGATTTTTCAATGCGGACGGTACACTGAATGACGACAGCCGAGTCCTGGCCTAAGAAGGTCAGCTATTCGGACCTAATATAAAGTCCCTACTTCAATGATATTCTTTAGAAAATGCGTCGGACAGGCTATCACGAGTGATACTGTGGGTGTTGTTTTCGTCATTTTGGTGCCAATGAACGATGTCTTGACGATGTCTTAAGATTCGGCTCATCATTGCATCCTTCTTCACCTGCTTCAATACCGGCGAGGCTAGGGACGAGTTTGGTATCGTCATCGAGCTCGCTGACTCGTACAGCGAATTCACCTCTTGATGTACGTCCAGATCCCGATGATGTCGGACACTTGACTTGGGCACTAAACTCGATTTCGCAGACACAGACACAAAACGCCGTTCAAGTGCAGCACCGTCCCTCGTTCCTCCAAGCCATCGAGAGCGCAATGAATCAATCATCTCATTAACGAAGCCAATCATGTAAATTTTTAGTTTCTAACCTTGCATGTATATTACTGATCCATGGGCCAGATAGACACTCCTCACTCAATATATATATATATCAATATTTACGTCCGGGTTCGCTAGCGAACCCCGGAAGTAATAAGATTAGGAAATACAGCAGAAAGTAAGGAACACAGTCTGCAAGGTGATAGAATTTAGAAAATTTGGGTGCCATGAGCACTAGTCTATAATGCATCAAGTTGGGCCAATTCAGCCGCCATTTCATCAGGAGTTCCCTGCCTCAAACTTTCCAAATCAACTAGGAATACTGTCGTACCCATCTTGCAGAAGTTGCGTCGTTCAAGATCGCCATGAACATAACCCTCCACATGAATGCGGACAAGAGCGGATCTCATCCTTCTCCTTGTCGTAGCACCGATTGGACTAGATGCAGGAATTGCAGTACCAACATCTTCAAGGGCAAGGAGCCTCAAGAGTCCCCAAACATTGTAATATCCACGGACTCGCGGTATTACCTGACCTTGGAGATGCTGCAAGATTGCGTAATTCTGCATCTCCATATTGAGCATACCGAGAGAATCGCCTCTCTGAGCAAGGTCGATGATTTTGCAGAATACTGGCAGATCTGCGGTAAAGATTCCTCCTCTCATCAACATTGCTTTGACCGTAAATCCCCGTTGCGGAGTATGACGCACGAAAGAACGGTCGAAACAGCAGAGGCGGGGGTCAAGCTCGATGATTGGATATGATCCGTTCACGGCTGTCGGATGATAAGACCCCGCCCTGAGAACGGCCCTGTCACGGTCATTGCGGCCTGTGAGAGTCGATGTATCGAAATGTCGATTATGGGGTGAGTTACAAATGGTCGGAGACCAGTTGGCTTCTGCATCAGCAAGCAGAATGATACCCACAAAGGCTTTGAGCATACTTGGGCCGGAGTTAGCACTGAGAGCAACCGGCCCATAGCAATGCAACATTTTGCCTTTGGAATCGGCAGTCTCAAGTCGTTGGAAAAACCAAGCTCGGTCCCAATTGGTGAGGACACCGTATTTGTTGTCGTTAAAAGTGATATAACCATACAACTGTTGCAGCGCCTCGATTGACTGTCGCTGGGAGACAGTGCGATTACTTGGATTTAGGAGAAAATTACCGATCAGATTTTCAAGACCAGCTGTCCATATTGTCTTGTACTCGACCTGATGCATAAATTAGGAGGGGGATTAAATGAGTGACTAGTGACCGACATACCACAACCTTCGGGTGTCTGGAGTTGTGCAACCAAGAAAAGTCAGGCTCCCCAATTACCTGATTGTTCCCACCTGGAGTCTCAAACCGCCCGTTAATCCCAAGAAAACGCAGTACTTCTACAACCAAATCATGTAGTTGTAGCATTGCTTCAGCACGAACTATTTCTTCGCTGTTGACAAGTCGTGGTTCCTTTAGTGTGACCCCAACGTCAATTTCAGTGCCTGGGTGAATTTGACGTTCGGTCATGCAAGTATTAATGGCTCGCTCGATGTCTTGCTCGAAGGTAGTCCAAGGGAGGAGACCGTCACGCTTGAGATCTGTACGAGGATGTGATCGATCCTTTGAGTATGCTGAACTGTGATACTCTGTAGCCCAGATGAAACCCATTGGATTGTAGGGCAATGCGGGGAGTGTAGTTTTCATGATCAAGGGAGTTGCAGTGAGTGACAATCCTTCGTCACAAACAACTCAGTTGTTAATATCATAGACGGTAAGTTTACCTCAAAATGTTTGTTATTAGTTGGTCGGAAGGAGAACACTTCTCTTAATCCCTCACCGAGGTATGCACGCATTCAGCCCGATCGTATATATATACACCTGACTACTGCTCGTTCTTGGAGAATACGGCCATACAATCTCACAAGTCCTGATTGATAAGTTGTGAAAATCTTCAATGTCTGGGCCACCGAATGTTGGAACGGGGAATACAGGATATCGCAACGCTCCTACCTCTTCTTGGAACCGATCAATGCGAGAAACACGTCGGATCTGCTCTCGAAGGA
>QDKV01004809.1_pt1 | contig 15300 bp, 15 predicted proteins | sample 1861101 | NCBI WGS metagenome assembly QDKV01 (sample SAMN04275158, study PRJNA302643) | Fungus metagenome, whole genome shotgun sequencing project. | isolation source: fruitbody | host: Mallocybe terrigena | place: Sweden | collected 2013 | reverse complement strand
CCCCCCCTTCTTTCTATTTTGCAGCGTCTATATAACCAATATACTTAGGCACGCCACCATTGGGGTCAGTACATGACACCCGGGTTCAAAGCAGAGCAGTATAAACAGAAGGATCCCAAGTTTGCAGCGAACATCGCAGCTGTCAGAAAAATAGCTGACAAGTATGACCCCGAACATATGATGACCAACCCATTTTTGGAGGAGGTAGTGTTTACGACTTAGGTATATATACCCGTAGTTCACAAAGTCGGAGTGTTCATAATTATAAGTATGATTCACTTTCATGCAGTGTTGAGGTACTTTGACGATCTTCTATGATTCCATTTCCATTCAAATATACCAATCGAAAGCTTCCCTCGGCAACCTATTATCCTATCAATGGAAATGCTGCATACGTGAATGTTCAACAAAAATTCTATATTGACACTGCAGATGTGCGTTACGATCCTGAAGCGCATGGAGAGAGTTTTACGAGCGCCATGCACAGACAGCAAAAAATTTCAAATACGAGTGACGGTGGGCTCATAGGGGCTGATTTGAAGAAATCGGCGACGTACTTGATACCAGTTTGAATGGGCTCCGTCATTAGAAGGTGAAGCGTGTGCGATGGCGACTTCGTGTATATTGGTGGAGGGTTCCGTGAGAAATTGGACATGTTATGTACTAACATTCGAGTTCTAGGTGTTTCCAATAATGTACCGAACTTTTTCCACAACGCTAGGGTGAATAGCGTTCACCCCCAGAACATGGGGGATACACAAGCTTCTTTCTCTCCCTCTGTCAGATCTCGCTTACGCCAAGGATACGCAAATCGCTGTGCTATTTGTCTGCTGGATCTTCCTGACGGAGGTGCTCAATGCGCCCATCTCTTTGATTCAGCTTCGAGAGGCGCAGATCAAGTTCGTATCAACTCTCATATGACAACTTTGCGCTAAACATATATTTCTCAGGTTTCCGACGCTCAGAGTTGCGGTCTCTTGGCTGCAGATTTTCAAAGGAACTCGATTGACAATGGATTCTTGCGTGAGTCCAGTTCTTTGCCCTCCGAGTCCAATGCGCTAACCGGACGACACAGAGTGCCCTTCATGTCACATTGCCTTCTTCACCCCAAATCACGTTGCTTTATCTCCCCCCGTACCCGTTCTTGACTACATCGACCAGTACCTCGCCAACGCTGAAATCGCTGATCAACTCCCACTGTACGAGGTAGGTGCATATCTAATCGAACAAATCAGCTAAATCTTAGACTCTTAGTTGTTCCAATTACTCCGCAATCGTGTGACAGTCAATTTGCCGGACCCCACGAGCGTGTTGCTTTATCTCGACCTTTTCTCTCTAGTTATTCTGAAGCCCACAGCTGTAACTGGATTACGCATCCCCACTCTTTACCATCCAGAACTTTTTGCCCTCCAAAATAATCAATTTCGACCTACAAGGACTCGAGCCGCTTCAACTCTGATATTTGATGTCATGGCCACTGCGGGCAATACCACCGTCTCACTTGGCCTCATACCCTTATCACCTGAACAGCCTGAATTCAACGTTCAACGGTATTGGCGACTACCAATAAACACCGAGATTATTCTTGCGATCCTCTTAGACCGTAATTCCGTTGTGCCACTTCCAATACAAAACCAAAGTAGAGAACTTGCCCTTGCACGAAGGATTTCTGCTCGACTTCACCTTCAAGGTGGTGGTGGACGTGGTGGTTGTGGACACGCTGGTGGAGGTGGTAATAATGGTAATGGTATGTCCAAGACCCGTGAAAAAGGAGAACCAGTAAAGAGGAAACCCCGTACGGTCGCTCCTAATGAAGACCTTGGTTTGGGATTCTTCATAGAAGAAAGAGTCGAACGATCGAGGAACCAAAGTCGTGAGAAATTTTGGATTTGGTCTCAACCTTCCTTGATGATTTCGATAATAGTTTTCTCTTGTGAAAGGCCCCATTATGGGGTCCATCCAAAGGAATGGGACGTTGCAACTACATATTTAACGTTGGCTGATGATAAACCCCAACAAGCAAAAGCCTATTCTGGACAGTCGACACCAAGCAATTGTGAGTCCGACTGCGGTGGAGGTTGGTTATTTTTTGTAATTTGTTATGCTCAACCTCGGTTCATTTGATAAAGATGACCACAGAGAATGGAGGTTTGGGCCCTCATTCAGCTCAGACATGATCATTGCTACTGCAAGACAAATGATGAATATGTAAATTCACAAAATGCTTCGTCAACTTCGAGAGCCCCTGCATGTAGCATAGTTCGATGGCTAAGCCTTTATAGTAATTTTATTTGCAGACTGTAGATTTTGTATTGTAATAGTCCCAGATAGTACTTCATACAGCATAGATATGAGAAGAAAAATATAACTTTAGGACGGAAGACTTTGCATGTGATTGAATAGATGGAGTTTTTAGTTGCTCAGAGTCAGAATTTTACAACCACGCTATAGTAATTGCTGTCTGGAACAATGTAGTGTTACTGAAAGCAATGGTAATAGGTTGATGTACGGGCTTGGCTAGAGGCTCTTCGCCGTCCATGTGGAAGAATCAGAACGGGAGGCTGGGGCAGCACGAGGAACCTGACGAACCAGGTATGCGATAGTGTATGGTCCCTTTCCGAGTTCTTTGATGACTTGAAACTGCTCATCTTCATCCCCATCGTTGGATGTAGGAAGGAGGGAGACAGCATCGCCTTTAGCGTGCGACGTCTGGATCGGGGCTTGCGAAATACCACAGCTGCCATTCATTGGTGTGTTAAGGGGATCAGTAGAGGAAGTTGTACGCGATGGAGACGGTGCAGGAGAAACGTGATGGGGTCAACGAGGAGGGTCGCGATAACTTGTTGTGAAAGTCTTGCAGCATATATGAGGCCACGGCAGTGCCAAAGGAGTGGGCTACCACAACGACTCGGTTGAGGTTGTGGGACGCGAGGATTTGAGAGATGGAGAGACAGGTCGTCTCGTAGTTGAGAGGGGGGAGAGTGATCTTAGAGAGTAGCGTTGACGATGACCTTTGCCTTGCGCACGAACACGAGCCCGAGAACTTTCCGTGTTTGATTGAGGATGGGTCGCGTTTGCGAGGGCGATATCGATCTGACTGAGATCAATACCTGATCAGATACTTATTGACGAGTTATCGGAGGACGAGAGAGGTGAGCTTGAAGTGCAGGTACTTGAACAGGCCGACTTGGCACAGAAGTACGTGTCTTTCTGTCCCCTCGCCTTCATTTCCTTCTAAACTTACTCTTTCTAGGAATTTATGGAAGCTCTCGATTCTCGAGCCTGTATTGTCGAAAAACCATCCATTGCATTATCCTTCAGGTTTGGAGACAAGGGGTTTATTGGAACGCCAGAGTTTGGAGGTTAGTTGTTTGCTGCGGATGGTGAAGATACTTCCGGTTGTAAGTCTCAATGTCGTGTTGCCGCCATCGATCCTGATGAACTTGTAGGCTGTACGCCCGTTTTCACTCATCTCTTGCCAGCCCGATCCCGAACGACTGTATCAATGGATAGAGACTTGTTCTCCTCGTTGGGAGTGATACAGAAGAAAAGCTCCTTGCCAGTGTCGGGGACAGAGGGAGCATGCGAGGAGTTGGAAATAAGCTCTCGCAAGAAGATCTCCTAGGAGATACCTTTGAAGGAGGTCAGCAACGGCGACAAAAAATGCGCCGGGAAAGTGCATACAGACGAGATCGAGGAGCTGACTGATCTCTGCCTTGAATCGGAAGCTTTTACAGGCCATAAGTAGATTTAGAGGTACATAAGCACTGGCGAATCGACTGTCCAAGTTGATCGATATCTGTTCTTGAAGGTTGGTCAGATGATAACGCTTCGAACCTGTAGTCACAAATCATGGTCACGGGTTTATGCGCGACAGACTGAACGAACATTCCTGTTTTTCGACTTCCACGACGTGACGTACTCCAGTGCATATGCCGCCCGAACGCTCCAAGCGTGTCGCATCAACATCTCCACTAGACTTGAAACGCGATGCCAAACGCCTCCGCCTTGCCTCAGATCTATGGTCAAATGTGGAACATCAACAGCAAGATGAAGTGATCAAGCGACGCCTTCTTGGAAAGGGCGACAAACCCAGGAAATACGACGTTAACAGCGAATTTCCTATGGCCGTAGTGCTCAAACTTGTCGGGGATGTTGCTTCGGAAGGAAAACATTCACACTTGTTTCATGTTCCACCCGCAATCGAACATATTGCAGCCCTTGAAGAGGACCGAGAACTTCTGAGAGTTGTTGGAGAGGCGTATACGAGTGGGTCCTACAAAGTTGTTCGTTGTCTTAGTGAGTCATTTATGCTCTGCCAATTAACTGCACTAATCTCTGTCTACCAGAGTTCTTCCGCGGGAGTTCCGTTTCGGCATTTCCAAATCACGTTAACCCAACATTTGGGCAGAAGAAGGGTACGAGAAGATTGTAACGTACTTTTTGTATGCTTATGGTCGAATTTTAGCTGTCGAACAGTCCTGGGAGCGGAAGTTTTCAGGGGGGGGGGCACAAGCCCTATGGAACCACATTTCAGGACACTACAACCGCCAGCATAGCCGTGTTTATGCTCATTATACGGCCATCGTTCAATCTTCTGGTATGGGCAAGTCGAGGACGGTAGATGAGCTTGGAAAGACCCACTTTGTAATACCAATCAATCTTAGGGGATCGCATTCCACTGGTGACGTGTATTCTCTGTTCGTTTTGATGTCAATTCATTGAGTTCAATTCATTGATTGCTTTCAGGGTTTCCTCCTGCCGATGACGACGTGCGAAACTTTTTGACCGCTGATGACAATCAGGTCGACGCGTACGACCGCGTTTGTGCTTTCCTGGAGGCACTGTTTAAACATACTGCTGCAACGATTCGTGAAGAGTTCGCAGACGTCGATGATGCGGAGCTCCCTTCGCGATTCAGGACAAGAATGACAGAGGGACAAACCTTCCAAAATCCTAATTCCTTTCGAAAGACGTTCTACCGTGAAGTGATCCAAAATGCAAAGAAATTCGTGGCTTTACAGGTGCTTTTAACAGTTCAACCTTGCTGTATTGTGACATGCTAACCTGCCGCTCATAGTCAAAGCGTGATGACGCACAATTTACTCCGGTTTATACCTCACCAACCGCGAAGGGCGACGTGTATGAATTCTCTCCTGCGCGAGCTTGCGAAGATCTGGTGACAATCCTAAGTGGTGAGCAACAAAATTCACCTACGCTACCCAATTTCCGGCAGAAGAAGACATCCGGACATGCCAAAGACGACGGCCCACTAATTATTCTCGCTTTCGACGAGGCGCACACGTTGACAGAGCGGAAAAACACCTATTCTACACAATGGTCACACTTTAGCGAGCTGCGACATGCGCTGCGCAGCCTCCACCGTTTCTCATGCTTTTCACTTTTCATGTCGACGACAGGGAAAATTTCTCAGTTTACCTCCGCCCCAACCGAAGATTTCTCACTACGAATTCTTTCTGGAGAATTATTTCTCATCCAGCCGTTTACTGATGTGGGTTTTGACACCCTGGCATGCAAGATATCTCTCGACGAAGGCCGAGATCTGGAAGGGCTAGCGAGGAACTCTCATATGGTGCACCTCGGTCGTCCCTTGTATGTACTCTTATCCTCGCTCATTTTTTTCTGCTGATACTCATCCATAAGATTCGGATCGCTATATGATGCTGGTGACAAAGCTGTCCGAGAGGATATAATCACATTTGCCGCAACCAAGCTGCTCAACGCTGAGCCGGACAAGGTTGAAGAACTGACCGACGATCAGAAATTAGCTTGCCTTTCTCAACGTATACCCCTAGAATTCAATTCTACTACCTACATCGCTCAGGCAAACGAGCGAAAGCAAGTGGAAGGGCACATGCGTGTTTGCCTTAAAATCGACGCTGCGTTCGAGAGCATGATAACGGTGTCTGCTTCCGAACCCCTTCTCTCTGAAGCAGCGTATAGTGTCATGGCTCGGACACCGTTCAATGTTCCGAAGGCTATGAAGTCTGTGTTGGAAGGGTTCTCTATCCACAAAGGCGACCGTGGCGAATTTTTGGTAATGCTTCTCCTCATCGTTGCACGTGACAAGGTTGTTGGTCCTCCAGTAGAACATGGCTTACCGGCTCGATCTCGAATCATCGACGTTGCCTCCTTCCTTTCCGGTGGCCTATTTCAACCCCTCCCCTCATTGCAGACACTCCAGCAAGATTTCCCCGATAGCAAAATGCATTTCAATCATTATATTAAAGTCCACGAGTATGCAGCTATCGACGCCGAGTCCTTGTTATTGTTATCCAGTCGGGGGGCAGGAATACTGTGCGCCAACGGCCAGTACGCGATTGATGGCATCAACCCTTTCCTTTTCCATGGTACAGCATTGGGTTTCGGAAATCTTGGCCTGATGCTTTGGCAAGGCAAGAACGACGCTGCTTTTACAGCGACACCTCAACCATCGGTCTTTGAGGCGATGGATGTGTACAAGCTTAAAATTCTGAAGGAAGGCGATTCCGCGGTTCCCCTTGTCAAGATCGTTTTCGCGCTTGCTGCTAGAACTCCATGCCTGACGGTGGTCAGACATCCACCTTCGGCAGATTACAATGCCATCATTTACGAAATATGGTGTGCGGGGATATCTCCTGACATTTTCAACGCTGTGGAACCGTCACAGGCGAACACTTGGGCTGCACTGCTTCAGGCTTCGTACGGCTGGAAGACGATTTATAGGGGCGATGGAGTGGACAAGGAGCTAAGAATGTCGATGAACCCTGGTGCGGCATCTGAATTTGGACATTGGAGGAGGTGGGCAAAGCGAAGCGATGAGCAGTTGGATTAGCAGAGTTCTGGTTTTGTAGTTTAATTTTTTTGCAGGTCTACAATATACGAAAACTTCAAAAGTGTAGCTGATCGAAATGTCGACATTGCCACCCCACTAGGTGTACAGGGCAACGACCTTGAATTCTAAGACATTTTAGAGTACTGCATGGCAGGTTAGACTAACAAACTGCTAGAGTTGTGACACCTTAAAGCCATGGGTTGATGATTATTATTGGCGGTTTAAATCTCCCACTTGCCTACTTCACCGATATCATATTGTCAACTTCCGCCGATCGGTTTCAATCGACCGGCGGACACAATATCACTCTTTCACCCATCTGTTGCGTTTTGTCACCTCCGCCGTTCGATTGCATTCGACCCACGGACAGTCACTCGATCGCCCTACAGAATATTCAATTCATCCCGCAGATTTTATGATTTGGACGGCGGGGAGTTCTCATGACGTGCACATATTATAGATCATACTCGCCAATAGATTCATCCACCGATCATCACTGAATGAACCGCGGAGACATATCATGACTATTAGTTTGGTGGTCTGTGGCAGGAGGAACAGCAGGATCAGTGCATTTTGATGGGCCATCAGTGCCATCAGAGCATTGATGCTCCTCCTGGCTCCTCAACCACTTGACCAATTCCTTAGCTGTAAGTTGGAATCTCATTCATTTAAAGCATTCTTACATGCCAGAAAGAAAATTTCTCAAAAATTTCTTTCTGGGGTCTCTCAAAATGGCAGGAAGAGACCCCAAAACGGCAAAACCATCAGGTTTGGTCTGCATTTGGGGCATTTGCACCCATGCTGAAGGAGTGCCAAAGATGGGAACCCTTTAAAAGTGAATATTTTGTGAATTGTGGTGATTTTTCCGGGATTTTCTGGTTACCACCCACAACAGTGAGCAGCATTCCCTCGCCTCTGATCATTCAAATCAATTAAGAAATGAGTGGAAGCTCATAGAAAGGCAAAATGGCCAAAAAGGTGGAATATAATATGTGTGTTAGATGAAGCTCAGTGAACTTCAGAGGAAAAGAAATGAACAATGAATGAAAAAGAAAAATATATTACTTGTATCAGGCAAATGATGAAGCTTCACTGGAAAGAGAGTGAAAAAAGCAGAATATATGTATTGAATGTCTCACTGGTGAAGCTCACTGGGAAACAGTATAATATGCCTAAAAAAGCAGGACTCTGTGATGAAAATCAGAGAGAGCATTACTAGGAAATATTGAAATATAGAGATTTTTTCCAGTGAAGCTCAGTGAGCTTCACCTGCAAAACACACACTGTGTTTCACTTTTTTTCAATGGCTTTTTCTAAGAGACATCTAATACATATATCTAGTTATCAGTTCCTCTTGTTGCTAAAGGTTTCTCACTGGTGTGGTCCTTCTGGAGTGTGACAGACCACAGCACTCCAGAATTCCTGTTTGACATTAGACATTCAATTCCAGGATCCACGATCAGGTCATGTGGAATTCTAATTCTTGTTGTGCATTTCATGATCAGCTCAGGTTGCGATGAACTTTTTTGACATGGCTGACTTGGCGACATGCCAACTACGTCTGAATTGCCCCACAATCACCCACGCATCCCTTTTGTCTCTCATGGGATACAGTATCCAGTATGCAAAATAACATGTCTCCAATGATAATAAATCATTGACCCTTTTATGTCGGTCTGCTCACCACTTTCCAAACCCCAGCCATGTCGAGCTTCCGTTATGCACCATTGAAAAGATGCCGTTCCCCAAGCCCGGATTTTATTAACAACGACAAAATGAACAAAGCAAAACCAAAGACGCTTCGACCTGAGAAGAAGAAATTGAAGTTAATGACAATGGCAGAACAGCACCCTGCAAGTAAACATCGACGTCAGCCTGCGCGACTCTTGCAGAGACAGAAGCAAACGGTTGCTGCAGTCGGAGAAAGCCAGTCGAATGATCAGCTTGGTGAGTACGACTGTCATTGTGAACCCTTGAATCTAAACTCACCTTGACATAGAAAATCATCCGATGTATGCTTTCCAACACTTTGTCACCCCCACACTTGAGATTGAAGTACCTACCCTTGGACCAGAGGTATACCGGTCATTTTCTGACCCTGCCAATTTGCCTCAGGCCCCATTGAAAAGAAGTCTATATCCGAACCCCAACCCCAACCACAAAGCGAAACCCGCTGTCCTCCCTCGACCTGAAAGAAAGAAACCCAAGTTCATGGCAAGCAGAAGTGGGCCAAGGCTTTCTACGAGCAAGCCACGTCTCCTTAAATTGCTGCAGAGGCAGAAAAAAATGCTAGCAAAACTGTGGAGTAAAAATACAGTTTTGTTACATCGCCGTTGCTGAACCTACTATCCAGGAGACGCTCTGAGCAAACCAGCTTCCAATGGTGTTCCTTTGCCAACAGAAGGGACAGAGCATGGTGGACTGTCTGAAATTATATTACAAGAACAAGAACAAGAAACGTCTGCCCCAGTTGCCGAAGTCCAACGAGGTAGGCATTCTCAAAATTTTGGTGCACCCAATGTCACCCTTTGCAGCTTTCCTGAATCCCACCATGACTGATAATCTGAACTTGCCATTATTCGAGACGGAGGTTCCAGAGGCGGCGCCCCAGATGCACAACCCTGCTCAGTTAGAGGAATCGGAGTCTGAGTTGTCGAGTTCCAATTTGGATGTTGCCCGTCTGGGACGAGAGCCACCTGACATGCGGGGTAAGGAGTTCTCAACGTTTTAGCCTGCATTTAATGATGACAAATCTCAGACGTTTCTCGATCTCATGGCAAGCTGGCCGTTGGTCCAGGACTGATTTCAAAGCTACCCCAGCGCTGGCACACAATCACTGGTGATCTATACGAATCTCCAGCTCCACTCAATCGTGTCGATTCGACGCAGTACACAACTCAGGTAGACGAGCTGCCTACCGATCCATCAACTAGCCCCTCTGGAGAGATCAAGTCAATGGAGTCCGCTACGCTTGGGGATACGGAATCGATATGTGAGCCTGATGATCGAGGCATCTATCAGGATCAGGGACCCATTATTGGTATATGTCAAAAAATTGACAACTTTTTCTTTTCTCAAAAACTATACCAGTAGATAGTGGATATCTATTAGTTCATGACTACATCAGAATTTTGATTTTTAGTTCAGTATTTGTTGAGTTATAGCATATTTAAGGTGATTGAGCATATTTTCCCATTTATGATCCATTCTTCCTATTAAAAAATATCTTTTTGTTTATGGACCAGTCCAAATGATATTCTAGCATCTTGGAAAAATATTTTGGTGATTTATGGGTGATGGGAACAATTTTATTTATGAGTGACCCTGTACTTTTAGGATTTTTATTTTTAACTGTATGTAGACTCAGTCAAAAATCACCAAATATGGTATATACACTCAATTGCATAGTAGAATGTTGGGTATATAGTTACTTTGGATATTAAGCACAACAAAGACTTGAATTGAACTTGCAAACTCATTGTTGACCTTAAAATAACCACATTTCCATAAATGGAAGTTTATCAAAATAATTCATCACCCATAATAGTACATAGATGATACATATGCATAACCTCAAAAGAGTCTGTTGATGAGAATCAGAAAGAAGGACAATGGAAGGATTGCACCAAGCAAAGGAGTCAATGATCAAAGGGACCTTCTTTTAATATCTGATTTGTGTTTGAAGGATAGGTCAAGTAATTGGAAATTAATTGCAAACATCAAATTTGTGATATCTTGGCCTTGGGCATTTTAGCCTTCTCAAAATTGAAGCCATAGTATTTACTATAATAAATATTGAAATGATGCTGGCATTACTCATCACATCAAATTGGTCACATCAATGCAACAAGATGGATTTTGAGGAATAATACAAATGCCATGGGTCATGGATAGAATAAGTGAGGGTATGGATATACAAAAACTCAGCAGATGTCTAATTTGACTACAAGCTGTAAAGGGGTCTGTAGCAGGAGGCCCAGTTACGGCATAATATCTATTTTTGACTACATGCCATAAAGGGGTCTGTAGCAGGAGGCCCAGTTACGGCATAATATCTATTTTTGACTGCATGCTGGCCTCCGCCAATCACTGCATAATATGATTATCTATTCTCCAATACTGATACCAGTGATAAGTGACCAAACTTGCTGACCACTTTTTGGAAACAGATACCTAAAACCTGGTAAATTGAGTGTGTGGACTTCTCATTTATCAAATAGGAACTTCATATTATAAATAGAGGGCTACCTACTAGTATCTACACAGTTATTTAGAGAATTAAATTGAATATCTACTTTTTTAGATTTTCTGGCTGGAATTTGGCAGGCATGTAGCTTCAGGCATAGAAAATATTGCGCTACCTCAAGATATATTTTCTTCTGACACTAAATTACTATTTCCCATAGTCACTTGCAAAATCTATTCCTGATTGTCTAGATAGTCAGCATCTGTGCAAACAAGGTCTGAGTCAAAATCAATTTATGATGTCCCATGAGATGGATTTTGAGGAATTATAAATGGCTTTTTACAAATGCCAGGGGTCATGGATAAAATAAGTGAGGGTATGGATATACAAAAAATAATAGCAGAAGTCTAATTTTGGCTATATGCCGTAAAGGGGTCTGTAGTAGGAGGCCCAGTTACGGCATAATATCTATTTTTGACTGCATGCTGGCCCTCTCTGAGCCAAAGGTGTTGATTGCATACTGAACTCGGTCAGTTCTCAGTTTAGGAAAATGGTCAAAGAACTGGACTTTTCCAGGTGATTGGTGGCACATCATACCAAGCTATACCTTGATAGACCAGCAGCATTTGAGAAACTCTACAAATATGCAGAAGTAAGGAATGCTCCTTGCACAGATATTTAAAAATTGGTAGAAAGAGGCATTTGACAGGTTTGATGATTTCCATGAGAAACATTCTAATGTTGGTGTAAGAAGTGAAAAGACAACTTACTGCTGTGAAAAATGAATATTGCAACAAAGTTTTGGAAAAATAAGAATTTTGATAAGACATTGAATTGGATCACTAATTTCACTTATTATGAAACAAGAACTGGAACTAGTATTACATAGTGACACACAGAACAACTGGCCTTAAATTATTGAGCAGTAGGAAGAATTGACAGATGTTGCATTATACTTTCAGTAAATTTTCACTATTATAGGAAAAGTCCAAAATATTTGATTAGAATTGATTCCCTGAGCAAATTACAAAGGTTGTCTAATTTTGGATTATTCAATGAAGCGTGGGTATATGTCACTGGATACTTGTTGCTTCCGTTCATCAAGATATGTTGGATTTTAACTCAGCAGAAGATGAATGGTGGGTTAATGACCCAGAAACATTTACTTCCTTTGAAAAACTCCCTATTAAATCCAAGTGGCTGGCTCGATACATCACACCTTTAGGCCAGTCAAAGCCAAGGCTGGAGGTTTTTACTGATGGTCAAATTCACTATTTCCCAGAAACTTATGCAGGCCCTCTTATGCTCTTAAGCCTGCAAGAGTTATCTTGTATTGCTGAAGCCTTTGTAGCAACAGACCTCAAAAAGAAATCTCAGCTATGGCAAAACATTCACTTCATATGGAGGCTCCATGAAACCATTTTATTGACCTCCAAACTTCAGCCAAATGATAAAGAGGATAGGATTCATCCATTATTGGAACGATGGGTGGTTCGACTGGTCCATGGGGTTGGCAATTCAACATCTAACCGGAGGAAATCAGATGCAAAATTATACAGACTCTATAATGAGTACCACCATGAAGTTGGAAAATTGGAAAAAGGTAAGTCTGAACACAGGTCTGATTCATTAGCTGATATAATTTTGTCTTTTCAGATTTGACACAATGGGTTTTTACAAACCAGCCTGTTTTGATAGAAGCTGCTGGAAGGATAACCAACCATGTCCTCAATAACCACATTCATACCACTCATCATCAGCAAGGTGATGAATTTCCAAGTAAGATGGTTTCCGACATCATCACCCAGCTTCAAGTCAGCTCTGAGAAGAGAATCACTCCTATCGCAATAAAACCTTCTGTTCCAACTGCTACTTTAAAAAAGCCACGAGGACGACCCAGAAAGCAACAGCTACCTAGGCTCCCCAAAGAAAACAATCAGAGGACTGGCCCTAACTAAGTCAAAATGCCTGCCCTAAAGTGCCAGATACCAGGGGTTTCATCCATCTTGTGATAAAGTTCATCATAGCCTCAGGAATTAATCAACAAGGCCATTCCAACTATTCAGCTCGCCAGGCAGCTGATTCAATGTCAGTCATTCAACACTGGGGAATCGACTTAAAGGTATACAATTATCTATATTTAATGGTTTGGCTTGATGCACATCCCTCATAGGTGGACTGACTCGGAAGAAAGCACATGAGCATCAGCATCTGATTCCTGTTGTGATGGAGAACCTCATACTACCAAACACTAATGAAGCTTCGAAGGTTGGCATCGGAGCACGCCATTCATGTATGTGTGAAGTTATTTTTGCCATTTTTAAACTTAATCATCCAGGGGATAAATAGGTTGCAAAACAGTTTGCATCCATCTCATATGACTCTTGTACATTGTAGTAGTACAAAATACATATATCATACTGTGAAAATGCAAGGAAACCTGAATGTGCATGTTCTGAGTACAAAAATAATCTGAATAGGAAAAAGAAGCTAGATTCAAGGAATAATGATGATAATAAAGATACTGATGAGTAGGGCTTTTCATGGTCGGGGAAAGGTTGGTTCACAAAAATAAAATACCCAACTCGCACCTTCTTGTCAAGAGAGAATGTCGGTGCAGAGAAGGATAACAAAGAGACATCAAATAACCTGGATGTTTGGCTGCCATGAGAGAGGTGGATAAACCAGAATGGGACTCAACAAGAATATCCATACACGAAAAGGATACAAGGTGGCGTGATGAGTAGGTTGAGGTGGAATATTCCGGAATGTGGGGAGTTACTTGCCTGACAAAGCTGTAGACTGGCCCGGGCATGCCATAAGTAAGCACCATGATCATGGGGAACAAAAAACAAACCCACCGTTCTTAAACCATCAGCCAGGGTGATAGCCAAGGTGATCAAGTGTGATTGTAGAATGACCCCTTCCTCCTTGCTACCAGTGCTTAAGGCTCGGTCATGTTTGATCAAGTGACTTCGGGCATGCGTCTCAAATGTCAGCGAGGGGAAGATGATTTTCTTGAACTCTTCCCCTAGATAACCTTGAAGCATAGTGGTCATTTCTTGAAGGAGAGCTAGGGGTAGCAATCTGGGTAGGTCAACCAGGTAAAGTGTGGAATGGTGGCCGCGAATGCTGAAATTACCAGACTCCTTTGTACTTAAAAGTCGTAAAAATATCCTACAAGTCAGACAGCAGAGTTTTGAAACAGCCACATGGTCGCAATTCAAACTCTGCATAGGATGTTAGGACCGAAATAAATGAATCCGCAGCAGAAACCACCTTAAGAAGATCTTCCAGTGCCTCATCTGCTGGCTTGGCAATGGCTGAATGACCATATAACGAAAGCGCTGCTAAAGCCATTTCACAGTGCGTCTTAACCCAGAAGTTGACTTCGTAGTTAGAAAATAACTCCTTAAGTACCCTGAACATCCTTTTGGCATGCGGTTCAGTTGGGCGGTGTAAGGGGACATTCCAGTCACCCTTACTAGGTACTTCCGCTCTTCCGCAAGTCCTCTTAACTGAGTCAACTTGCGGTTCGCCTTCTGACGACTTCTGAAGATTTTCCGGAGCGGTTCATCGTCCGAAGTATTTCTATTTTATTTTATATTTTTTTTTCTCATGGTGCCACTTTTATTGTTTTCCCCATTGCGCCATATTTCATTTATTTTCCCCATTATCTTACTTAGGTATATATAAGTACCTTATCTGACAGGAGATTTCCCATCTTGTCAGGTAAGGTTTGATTGTATTAGTTAGATTGATTATTTATTTGCTTTGGACATCCTGTCAGTTTTCTGAGGTTAGTTGTGACTTCCGAAGTATTTCTACTTTCGGTTCGCTTCCACTCCCGACCCGACAGTCGCCCTTACAGCAGAACAAGATGAACCAAAATGAGACTGGAACCAAGCCTGACCGAAAATCCTCGCTTCCGAACCGAAAATTATTCGACCCTTCTGAACAAGATATTGGCCTCCCCAACTGAACTCCCCTCTCCTCTCTTGATATCCGAAGACTTCCATTTCCAGACCGACACTTCTGCTCTTCGAACCGAAAGGTGGTTGGCGGATCTCAAAGCGAAACTCTCGGAAAATTCAGAGAAATTGTCAGAAACCTTAAAGTCTATGACGAACACACTAACCCTGCTTTCTCACACTGTACTATCACGCCCACCTACTTCCGCATCACTTCCGACAACCCGATTCCGGTCGGAACTCAGACCTGCACTTCCGCCAAAATATGATGGCAACCGACAACACGGCAAGGCTTTTATAAATGCCTG
>QDKV01004808.1_pt1 | contig 15300 bp, 22 predicted proteins | sample 1861101 | NCBI WGS metagenome assembly QDKV01 (sample SAMN04275158, study PRJNA302643) | Fungus metagenome, whole genome shotgun sequencing project. | isolation source: fruitbody | host: Mallocybe terrigena | place: Sweden | collected 2013 | reverse complement strand
CGATCTCTTGTTGCATAAGTCCTGAAAGAAAGCGTAAAACAAGAAGCATGAAAAGACCAGCCGAGTGTGAAGTCGGGTATTTGTGAGGCTGATAAGGTACGTAATACAGATGCAATGCTCAGTCAAATCGTCGCCTTGATCCTTGATCCTCTGGAAAGTGTATCATCGGGATCGACCAAGATTTGAGCATTCATCTGCCAAGGAAATGTCAGCTTGAACAGAAAATGATGCAGATGAAGACAACTTGCTTTCCAGACAACAAGATCAGTGGATTCGCCATCGAGCGTTATCTGTGTTTTGCTTCAACTCGCCCACTATCTCGTTTGGAATGTCAACAGGCAACGGCCTTACAGACTTTTCAAAATCCAGCACTTCGAGTCTGAGCGTGGTGGGTCGGGATCGGCGATTTTGGGTGATCTTAAACTTGCGAGGTTGTTGCACGGTTTTTTATACGTACGTGTTTAAATTGAAGCTTGAGGTTTGAAATTGATGTGTGCTAGTGTGTGGAGATGTTGCGACGACTACCGGTAATTAAGAGGCTACAAGTCACTAAAGCAGTGAAAACACTTTATTTCTTAGGGCTTCCTCCTCACGCCGGAATTTCCGAGATATTTTGTCGCATCCCTCTTTCGGGGGACAATAAATGCAACCATCGGCTTGTGCCAATGTCCAAAGGCATCGATCTGATAGCTACCAGCAAAGTGAATGAAAAAGACGTCCTCAAAGCTCAGAGCCAGAGCGACAAAGATGTAAGGAATGGTTCTATGTACTTCGGAGAGTCCTACAGACTGGAATCCACGCGGTGGTGGTAGGGAGCTCTCGCTTGTTGGCAGACACATTGGATTTGAGTAAATTGCCTTCAATCATAAATTTTGACCGAATCGAGAAATTAAATGACATTTCAAACTTGAACTGTGCTCCACCCGAAAGTTTCAAAAGACCAGTCATGGTGATACAGTTTGTGGACTCTTGGATCCAGACAATTCTGCACCCAGTTTATAACCCATTACCTGAAAGGTTGGTTAATCACTTATGCAATCCAGGTTATCGAATGATCGTACTTTGTCCCAGTCCAGTTTCTGTCGAGTTAGTGGTAAAGCACGCCGTAAACCCTTGAACGTTTTTTCTCCCATTTCTTGATACGTTCCATTCAATGAAGTCTGGTATTTCCCTTCTTCATCCTCGATTAACGCAAATATTTTGCTTGAGGCGATTGATGGTGAAGCTGAAGCCACTTGTTGTGAAAGTCCGAAGGAGACGTTGTAATTGGTTGCTAGCTGAACCTAAATAACTGTGAGCTCTGCCCTCGAAAAAAAACAAGGTTACACTTACATTACCCTGCTCATAGTAATGGATGTTAATCAAAACGCTGCCCGTCACTTGTTTCGTTTTCATGTTAATAGTGTATTCCGACCGCCATCTTCCTGACCTACGTCAAAAATTACGCGTCAAAGAGTGAGTGGCGAACAAAAGGTGCCTCACCAAAAGTTGGTAGGGTTGTATTTATTAGCAACGATTTGAACAACATAGTGGTCCACTCCTTCCTTTGGGGAGAAGACAGCTGGCACTCCTCCGATGAAATGACTTTTTAAATAATTTAACGCGGATGATTGAAGAGCAACGCTGTCAAAGGCTTATTTCAGCTATAACGATGCAAATAGATAAACTATAGTTACCGGAACTCTTCATATTCCGGGACTGGCTCGACAATTTGGGGATCTGATGCCTCCTAGAAAGTATGTCATTTTCAGAAGTGTAAGACAATAAAAGCACCAAGATATACAAGACTAAGATGATCAAACACAAAGGATAGTTTAGATCTTGGATCCAGAAAGCGCTCTTCGTCTAGAGAACCGATGCACGCTGCTTGACTGACAATGGACTAATCAGCGCGTTAATGGATGAAATCGCAATATATTGACTAACGCACTCGATGGGTTGTTTCTGGGACATCCACTACTGTGAATTGTTCCAGGTTGTACTCTCTCACAGCTGGCTGAATGCCGTCTTGAAGGAGATCATCATCCGCGATGATATTTCGAACATCTTTCAAAGCTGAGAAACGTAATCTACAAAGATGGTTTGATAACATACCGTTCAGGACATCGTTAATCTCTCCTGGAGGTGACTGCGACAGAAAGCTGGAAGCAATTTGAATCCGTTGAGCCACATCCATTAGTACAACGTGTTTAAACTGACTCACGGACGTATTCATAGTGCGGGAATCGCCGAACACCCAGAGTCACTCGTCTCAACCACTTTCTACGTCACAATGTCCACATATATTTTGACAAACATACACTTAAGATTTTATGTACTCAAAGCTTAGTGCCGAATTGTGTCTCAGTTACCCCTTTAGCCATGGCCGCTGTCGAGGACACACCCCCAGTGACCGTCTTGATCAAGTTGTCAGCGTAATCTGCGCCACTCCACTGTTTGACACAATTCAACGCTGTGGATAGAAGCATACACAAAACGCGACAAACCTTTTGGTGAGTGAGGACATCACATCCAATCTCACGTTCCCTGCGCTGGATAAGCTCTACATACGCCTTCATGCCAGTCTTTGCGAAATTCTTCGCAAACAAATCGGAGATGTAAGCGTCGGAATGGAGACCTCCAAGCTATACAAATATATCAGAAAGGGGCGTGATCTGCCATGGAGGAATGGAGATACAGTAATGAACTGCCATACAAATCCCAGCTTTCCTAACTCCCAGATGTAATTTTCCATGTCTTTCTCTGTCAAACCAGCTGCCTCCCAGTTGAACGAAGGGCTCAAGTTGTAGGCAAGCCAATGTCCCGGAAGAGCAGCATGGACCCCGTGTGCGAACTCCTTAGCCTGAGCAAAGATTGGCTTTTTAGTTTCCATCCAAAGGAGATCAGAATAAGGGGCAAAGGCAATTGCACGGCGGATTCCAGCTTGTGTGCCACCTTGAAAATGGTAGTAACCCTCGCGAGTCCTGGGGCCATCCCAATCCCAAAACGGCAAACCCTTCAAACCGTACTCTCTCTCTGCAATTAGCACGGCATCGGGGTACGACACATCCACGATGCGCTTCAAGAAGTTGTTTACAGTGCTTCTGTCAGCACCTTGCTTGGAAATAGCATTGGCCAGAGTAGTTGAAAAGAGCTGTAGGTTTGCCGCGTCGATCCATTGATCTTCGATGATTTGCAGTTGATGACCACTCTTTCCTGCGGCCTCAGCTTCCATCATCACAGTAACAAGCGGCCGCAAAGATGGGTTGGTTGAGCCAAGGATGAAACAATGGTCACGCACATCAATATTGGAGGTAATGAGAGTCGCCGCTTCCGAATCCGTTCGTGCAACAACTAAGTTATCGACACCCATAATATCGTATTGGAGACGAATAGCCACTAGACGGTTGATGTGTTCTTGAATGGGAACCAAAACCTTACCAGCCATATGTCCACACTTCTTTGTTCCGGGCGCTTGGTCCTCAATATGAATGCCGGCAGCACCCTTCTCGACAAACATTTTGGTGAGTTTCATAACAGCCGTTAAACCACCATGTCCAGTATCCGCATCAGCAATGATAGGGCGGAGATAGTCGATGAATGGCGTATTGGCAAGTACCGTTTCAGTCATAAGTGTCCGAGCTTCTCGCTGTTTTCTGTCGTGGAAGAGTTGCGCCGTGAATAGTTGTTCCACTTTATTAGGTACAGTATTCGACGGATAATCTAACAAACTCTTTTCAGCGATAATCCGACTCTGTCGACAAGGTCTACGGCACCTGCAAGATCCGGGCCAGGCTCATTGGTGCTAGAAGCTGTGCTAGAAGACTGCCATCCCGAAACATAGATGGTTTCTAGATATTTCGCCATCTGAGTTACCTGGACTGGATCAAGCCTGGAGAGATGGTTCAACTATGTAGAAAAGGGAGTTGACAATCACTTGCGCTCCGTAGGTGTGCGAAGGCGTGCCGCGCCCTGCATGCTTGGCGAAGATAGCCCACAACTTCTTAGCCTGTAAATTAGAGGGATATCCAATCTCGATACTACCGCGCTTTGAAACGACATCAGCAGCAGAGTAAGGGCGGACTACGCGAGCGAATCGAGGGTCCTGTATAAATGAGACAAATTAGGAATGATGTACGAAGCAATGTAGTTACCTTCCACCATCGCTGAACTTCAGCAACCTCTTGTGCAAAGCGTGCCTTCTCACTGGTCATTGTCGATCCAAGAAAACTGGGGGGGAATTTCAATTGGTGAATTCCGCTGTCTTCGTTACGAAGGGTATGCGGAGCATGTGATTTCGTCATGGAAATTCCTGTCATATGTTAGTTTCACATTAATATTAGGGGGTTTCGGTTTTCAGTTTTTTCGTCGAGGTAATTCTTGTGTGAAACGCACTCTGTTTTCAAGACCCCTATCAGTTTGTAGTTCGAAAATTTACAAAAAAAACATAAGTTCACCTGAGTCTTTAAAAAATGATTTCACGGAAGGCGACATTTTTTCTTCGAAAGAAAAGATCTGGAAAACAATGGGAGACTTTTTTTTTTTGGTGTCTTCTTCATATCAGCGACTTTTAGCAGGATTCACAACATTACTGTTTTGTAATTTCAACGTCTATCGCCATCATACACAAGCCCTGCAAGACCATATCTAACGAGAAATGCAATCAAACTACCAGCCACCTAAGTTCTCATACTCGTCATGAATGTTTGCCACCATCTGCTGACAATACGCACCTGCGTTCCAATGAGCACCTTCACAAGATTCTTCTCGTTCATCGGTCCTAACCGCACCAAAAAGGCGTTAAGGATCGTCAAGTTGGTGCATTCAGTAATTTCGCCAGTGATCGGATGGTATTTCAATTTGGTCAACTCTAATGTGGACAACAAACGAAGGATCATTGAGCTCAATCTTGAAGGCGGGCTGGTGAAAAATGTTGTAGACGGTGAAAGCAAATTGGTTTCTGGGTCAAACCTGTGGGATCACTCCTCAGTCTCGAAAAAAGTCTATTAGTTCAAGGCACTCACCGTGGCACTCTGTGTCGGGGGCATGGTACAAGACCGAATAATTGTGGGCAAGACAGAACGAAGTTGAATATTTGCGGCATGAAGAAAAGGAGAAGTGTCTTCGAGAAATGTGCTTGAATTCCAACGACAGCAAATGCCATTCCCGTTACATAGCACAGAGTATCACCAGGAAATACTCGTGCAGGATACCTAATAGTGTGTAAATCATTGCTGCCGTGCAGAATAAAGACATACCAATTATGATATACGAATCCCATGCAAACAGCAACGAGCGGTAACATAAAATACAGACTGAAGAGATGCCTTTCCACCAACTCACGACTTCCATAAGCCATTCCGGCACTCCAGACGCCACCGAAACCCAATTCTGTCCTGTTCCCAAGTAAATAGAGAGGTATCCGGAAATCGACGGGCCAAGGTAAGTACAGCAGGTCATTGAGAATGACCGAAAGTGCAATGATAAGTGCTTGACTGACTTCCGAACCATTGATACCCGCAAGGATGTTTATGCTGTTTGTGGAGAATGTCGATAACAATGACATATAGACGTAGTAGAGCGGCCCTGGTAGAAGTTTGAATATTTGGACATAAGAAAATGACTTTGTTGCCAACCGAGATCAATCAATTTTCCGAAGAGGAATCGCAAGGGAAGTGGAACGACAACGTTTGTGTTGCCGTGTTCAGCATAATACACCATCAGAAGGGGGATAGAGGCAACGATGGGGATAGGAAGTTTATGCCGCCAACGGATATCAAAAATATCATCGAGAAATCCGAGCATTGTCGCTATCAACAGGGACAAAATGCTCGAAAGGTAAACGGCAAGCTGTGACACCCATCAACTTTCATGGAAAAAAAAAAGTAGAGAGACGGGAGATCAAACCTGATAATGAGGAAACTCCATAATTGTAATTCCTTCCTGAGCCTGCTTTCCATTGGCATGCGTACGAATGGGGGTTGAGAATGCGAATGGAATAAAGAGGACAAGGGACAAGACATAAACGGAGGCACATATGAGGCCCATACTTTCCGGTCTAGATAGAGTGATCAGCCTCCACACTTAATCAAAAGAAATTTTCAGCGTACATTTCTACTTCATTCTTGTAGACCTTGAGTAAATCCCTTCCCTTGAGGTTGGATTTGATGAATACAGGACCCAAGGTCGGGATAAGATAAATAGTGGCAAGAAAAGCAAATATGGAAAGTCCAAAGCTGGAGTATAAAGCAGGTATAGAAGGTAACGGTTCCAAGAGTGGTCGGATGATAAACCAAGATGCTACTGGCAGAAGCCCAAAGAGAAGCAAAGGCGCCAAAGGCCTTGGACCGATCGCCATATAGAGAAGATTTTCAGAAAAATGTAGAAAAAGAATAAGCAGCTAACTGGTTTCAAACATGTGCATGAAGGTTGCAAGTGTGTTCATCCCGATATCGACGTGTCCCGGGCCGGAAATTCCGTCAACGGATCAGATTTCACGGGATCTCGTGTTTCTTCACCATTGTAGATGAACGTTCCGTTGGAATTACGAGACCCACCGCACCTCAATTCTACGGGTTGCGAAATAAAAAGTAAGAAGGATAAGGGAAGGGGTGTCTATGGTCCGTTCTCATTTCCAAAAGACCAAAGGTTAAAACTCTTGACGTTTTTACTTGGTAGCTTCTCGTCTGCTCCCCAGAAACTTTGTTGTTGACATCAGCCCCGTCTTATTGTTCTCACATCAAGATTATGACAGTCATGGTAAGTATCACAAATTTTCCTATTTGAAGTCGAGTTTTTTTTCGCCGCCCATGTAGGAAAGCACACAATCCTTGATCATTACACTTTCAAATGGACCGACGGACGAATGGCACTTGCTCTAGGATTAGGTGTGTCATTCTCTGATTCCCAAAGAAACCAAGACATTTAGATAAAAAAACTCGAGAGGCTCCCTGTTCAATCATTCCAGTCAGCCCAATATATCCTACACACTCGACACGAAAACAGATTCCATCCAATACAAAACAACACGCGAGATAAAACCAGGCGAAGAGCTTTGCATTTTCTACGGACACAAATTGTGGTTTACCCCTGCAGAAGATATGGATAACCTCGAAGGAACCAATTCGCCGACAACCGACGACGGCTGGGGTGGCCTCGCTGCCGTGGATGGTAATTCCGAACGCTCGCAGAACCCCTATGCTGAAGGCGATCCAGACGAAGTCATACCTGAAGCAGATTTACCTTTCATCAGATTCAAGCTCCCTCCAGAAGAGGAGGATCCTCAGTCCATCCGAACGAGTAGGTTTGGTTTTCAAGTTTGCTTGATCAAAGTGGAGATTACTGACATTCAGTACAGTTGACGCGTGGGTAGTAGATATCCCAAAGCCACAACATATTACAGCCCTTCTCAAGTAAACTTTCTTTCTCTTTTTGTTTCCCATTTCAACCGAGAGTAAAAAAAATCTCACCCTCCCCCAGATGGTTGAAGCAAACCAACCTCGACAGTCCCGAACTTGGTCATCTTAAACGCATACGAAAGCAAGGCAGCCTCATCAGTTTCCTGGTCAGCAACTCCATTGATCCACCAGAACTCCCTGTAGACCTAAATTTGCCACAACCCTATCTCCTTTCCGTCCCAGCTTCATCTGCCCTTACTCTCCCTTCTCTTGCACTGAAATCAGCAATATGGCCGACGTTGTATACACCCCGCAGAAAAGACGAACCTGCAGCATGGACAAGAGGGATGCTGAGGTGGGCATGGGACGCGATGAAATTAACAGTCGACGCGGCATTGAAGGCTCAATGTGACGAAAATGAAGTTTGTCCCGCTCTTCTCATCGCCATTTGTTCAGTAACAAATTAATATCCATAACAGCTCCCGATCGCGGCACACATACCATCTCCCTATTTCTCTTCAGACAACGACGAATATTCATCATCGTTTACTGCGTCAGATACTAGGCATTCAACACAACATCCGCTCCGACACGCAACCCTCAACGTTATTCGAAAGCTAGCAGACCATCACGCGTCACAAGATTCTCTTTCTCCAGAATACGCGAACAACACCTCCAGAAGAGCGAGCACACCAGAACCCCGTAGCGGAACGAATTATCTCCTCACAAACCAGACGTTCTTCATTACACACGAGCCGTGTATTATGTGCAGTATGGCACTTTTACATTCACGAGTGAAGGACGTGGTATATCTGTATCCTATGCCAAAGACTGGTGGATGTGGTGGATGTGCCTGCCTTCCGACGTTGAAAGGAGTGAATCATCGGTTTGGGATATTGCGGTGGAAATTGGATGAGTTTTCTGAGAGGCCTTTAGAGATGGATGAAACAAAAGATGCATGAACTTGTTTAAATATATTATTATTACTATTGATGGTCGAAGAGTGTGTTGCCAGATAAATTCCATCCGTGCACCAGATGGCACAACCCTGTCTATAGTTTTACCACAATTCCCTCCTCTTCGCCCTAATAGCCTTCACAATCGTATGCTTCTCACTCCATCTCCGTCTCGCCTCTTCATGCCTCTCATTCAACACCTGATGTGTCGCTCTACACTGCGACTTCTTCAAAGGCGCAACCATACCCACAAACGTCGTCGTGCAACCAAACATCTTCGCCAGCTTTCCTCTCGTATACACAAGCGGATCCGACCTGCGCAGCATTTTAAGTTTTGCGATATCCTCTTCGGACATTCGAGGAGGTTCTTCTTTTGGTTTTTCAGGTCGGATGGAGGGTGGGAGAGGGAGAGGTGGCCTTGAGCTCGTTATTGTTGATGATGAACTTGACTTGGGTCGCAGAAGCGGTGAAGCAGGCAGTGTAGTAAGTGAACAAGGCGTCGGTGCTGTCGGCGGCGGCCGATGGACAAAAGTCAACGCTCCCCCTTCCAGCTTCGTCACTACAGCTTTGGGATTATCAACGAGCGGGTCAGAGGCACGGTAGGGTGGTCGTTCTGCGGTGCCAGGTCGTGGACGAGGGTATTTAGGCGCGTAACGAGAGAGACTCGCGCGCAGTCCAAGCGAGCGGGTGGGTTGCATCGATGATTTGCAGTTCGTTGTAAAGAGGAAAACCACAAGATTCCCACGATCAATGTACAGACAATATAAATCATCTTCGGGCATTTTTTGCATTGCATGCTGCATGAACGTTGGGTGCATTACATTGGTATACTACATGTTACAGATGTTATATAATTCAGCAAGTAAAAATGATGAGCGATCAATGAAAAGAAGAAAAAACACACAGCTCATGCGGGATATCAAAGCGATTCAACAACAAAAAAGAAGAAACAGATGGGCGAGGGGGATGAATACACTGGATATTGAAGAATTGAATGGATTACTGAAGAAAAAGAAAGTGATCAAGGAAGAGACCATGAGTAGTGACCCAGCTGTGGGTTGCATATCAGAGAACCAAGATGACGAAGACGAAGACGAAGGGGTAGATGAGAAAGCTAAAAAAAAAAGGCGGGACGGGCGCGCCAAAAAAAAACAAAACAAAAAAGATGTGTCCACCGTATACCGCAATTTCTTAGTAACCCCATAAGTTCGTATGCAAATGCTTTGACCAAGTCGACTTGGACATTCGAACGGATTGGAGTGATAGGTACCATTCTCGAGGAGCGGTTCTCTTGTTCTGATCTCGGAGAGGTAAAGCGTACCGCGTCAATTGGTGTTTGGGCTCTCACATACCACCATCTGCACATCCGAGTCGCCCATCATTGCAACACTCCCTCCCACTTCCAGTACCCGCATGATTTAGATTCCCCATATCCTTCCTACCCTTACCCCTACTCGGACTCGTCGATCGTCCCCTCTGTCTTCGCTCGCCTTCTTTGGGTCTTCCCCTCTCCCGCTCGCGCCCATTTTCCCCTCCTCTCTTACTTCCTCTCTCCCTCTCCCCATCATCAACACCCCCCTGCCTCCCATCACCCACACCCGAACTCAAACTTTTCACCCGAATCGCCAAAGGCGCAGATACAATAGGTGTAGGGGCCGAACCCGATATCGACAACCTCCTCGTTCGGCTCGGTGTGTCCATCTCTCTCTCCCGATCACGGCGCGATCCCGATGCCACAGACCGAGACGAAGATGACGTGGATACGGAGGCAGCAGACCCAGACCATCCAGGGGAAGAAAGTCTCCTCTGAATCTCAGGTCTCGATACTCCTAAATGGGAAGAAGGGGTAGGTGTAGCGTGTGATAGATGAGGATGGCTCTCTCTCTCATGCGTGGCAGGAACGCCATTGACATTCCTCCGTGTAAGTGCATCCTCCAGCTCATCCACTTTCGTCCTCAACGCCTCCACCTCGGCTCTATACACACCCAACTTGTTATCAACGGCCCTATCGACGACCTCATCCCACCTCTCCCTCTCCTCGTTCAAACTAGCCATCAACGCACCCGACTTGGCGAGCTGATCTCCAAGCCAGTTTTTCAACTGACGCGAGTCGTTGAGGGCGTCGTAGAAGCGTTCAAAGGGATGTAGAAAGGCAGCTTTGTCTTGGTTGTAGGGAGGAGAGAGAGCGGCAGGGGTGGGTGGAACGAAGGTGGTGGTAGTGGCGATAGGGTTGATGTTTTGAGCAGGATAATGATGATGGGCAGCAGCTTGCATGGATAACCTGGTTGGGGTAGGGGGAACGTTTCCTGGCAGCCTGCGCGCTTCCGCAGGTTGAATGATTGCGGTGGGCAAGGTAGGGATAGCAACAGTAGGCAACCTAAACGTGTTCTGAGTCGGGGGAGCACTCTGAACGGAAGGCGGCTGCTGAAAGGGATCGGGAGAGATGAGAATATCAGCCGGCTTCCTCTTACCACCCAACAAGGCGGCACGACGCCTGGCAAAGCTTATCGGGGGAGGAGGCAAAGAAGAATGCTGGGCGGAAGTGGGACTGATGCCGCGTGGGAGAACGGAGGAGAGTTTTTCGTCTATACCGGGGGCACTACCCCTTCGCTGGTCGATAAGAGCTTTTTGTTTCTGTTTTAGGGAGATCATGGAGCGAACCTGATCGATGTTGTCTCGCTGTACGGTGAAGCCCATGACAACGGGGGAGATAGGGGTAGACGAGGACTGGTGACGGTCGGTAGGGGGAGGACGGAGGTCGGTACGCAAAGGATGGGGAGCGGCAGACTCAGAGATAGTGAGACGACGCTTTTTAGAGTTGGTGAGAAGGGTTGGAGAGTCAATGGGATCCTCATTCTTGACACTCCTGTCTGGATCTCTGCTCCTCTTTCTGATAGGAGGGAGCGTAGGAGAGATCTCAGGGAGATGGCGATTCGAGAATGCCTGTGCAAACGACGGCAGCGAATTCACTGACATGGTGGTGGAGTCTCTCTCTCTTCCAACTAGATCACATGTCATCTCATCTCTCTCTTCGTCTTTCTCTTCCCACGATGACCAGCCATCTCAGGGACTACCTCTTGACCGCCTTGTCCATCCACGCCGGGAGACGCACGTTCCATGTCCATGTATTACTCAGTGCCCCCCAAAGGTCCAATGGTCTTTACCCCTTTGCGACCCCTCGTGTCCCCAAGGTCTGTTTGCAACACGTCCTGGTCATTCTCTCCGAGGAAAGGGAGGATTTGGCCAAACCTAGGGTGATCGTAGCCGGCATCCAAGCAGCCGTGTATAATACCCCTCAGACCTCATCTGCGATCCTCTACGTATCCAAGGTGGATTCGACGGGACAGGCATCAGCCCCGTCTCCTACCGCCCTGCTCGTCAGGTCGTTTGTGAGATATTATGTCGATCCAAAGACGAGACCCGTCGACGCGAGATATCTGTGGGTTCAGTTGTTTGCTAGGGCGCAGGAGCAGTATTTGTTCCTTGGGTCCAAGGAATGGCAGGGGAAAAAGCCGTTGGCGGACGTGAAATTGTGTGCGTGGTGGAGGACTTGTTTGGGCAGGGTGGTGGCAGATATCGAAGGGGATGAAGACGTGAGAGTGAGGATGTATTATGTATTGCCTGGCTATAGTGAAAAAGAGGCGGGAGATATGGTTCGAAGTAAGGTGGATAAGGTGAAATGGGAGTATGGCCATCCATACAGTCAGAAAGAGGTCCCGATGCCATGCCCAATTCCAAGCGAAGGAGAAGACACCGAGGACGGGAGGAACCTAGGAAGGTTTATACCCTATTTCGACGACGATCCCAAGTCGAGGTTTCTAGATGAGATTGGATATTCGACAGAGGTGAGGAGTCCCCAAAAGAAGAAGAAGACAGACAAAGAGGAAGCAAACCGGCCGCTTGGGGAGATGACTCGAGTGAGCACGGATGAATTTTGGGAGCGGATGTCGTTCCGCCAGGAGTGTGTCTCGGGCGCAGTGACAGGATTCTTTACCGTGGTCGTTTGGTGTCCAAAGACGAGACTGAAGTCAATCCCACCATTGGCACCTCAAGCTGGGCAGGTGTCTGCGCAGATTAATAAGAGGATCATCACCTTGCTAGGATCTGGATTGGATTTTTCCACTGAGGAAAAGGCGGTAAAGGGGACAGAGCTGCTGGAGGGTACGATTAGAGGTTTGTGTGAGGGTCTGGTTCCTGTCACGGCCACCACCACTCGCGATGATGATGAGAGACCAAAAACACCGGAAAGAAAGCTGCACGGACATGTCCCAGACGTGTCTCCAAATCCGTTTGCAGAGCCAATCGCATCGCTGGAGACATACCATCAACACATCTACGGCAAAGTGACCACCGCCAATGAGATTTCCACAAGGAAATCTGACGAAACTGGTCGTGTAACCAAGTTGGAAGTACGCCGGAAAAAGAGAAAATTAGAATAGAGACAGCTAAAAAGTGAGCACATTTTTTGCTTGGAGTTATTGGCTTTTAACCACCAATGTGCAGAGTGTTAGACAAGGAAAACATAGAATTTGACATACCAACATGTATACAAATCGCAAATCAAACGAAATTTTTTTATTTTTATAAAGACAATCGTCAAGTTCTTAGGTGTGGCAACGACGTAAGAGATTTCTTTGACACCAACGATTTTTAAACCGCTTTCACATCATAAGTTGACGAGACAGATGCTTTTTTTTTTCGGATCGTAAACAACGGCAATATTATGCAAGACACTGGAATGCCTCGTTTTAACCAGGGGGTCATCGATATCCTCCAAGGAACTTTCTACCAGACCCACCCACCAACTGAAAATGCTCTGCGCGTTGGGATAGAGCCAGAAGGGTTCTTGTCTTTTTGATCCCTCCAACTCGATAATTCCCCACTTTCCGAGTCCTCCAAATTGTCGGGAATATTGTGTATGCTGGATTCAAGCATTTAACCAGCCATGAACCTACCCTTCTTCGCTGAGAGATATACATTTTTGCAGCAACATGACTTGCAAGTCCTTTGAGGATTTCGAGCACTTACACATACTCAGAGTCAAAAACTCTTTCTCCAGAGGATTCGATGTTAGATGTTGTCTTGGTCAAAACTGTAAAGACGGGACTCCTTAACGATGTACCCAAAGTCATCGAGAGATGAGGCATGAATGTACGACAACTCTGACAAGATCTTTTTCGCATCGACGAAACTCCTGCAATGGTGCACTATGAGCAAGTCAGCTCTCTTGTTCAGTGAACTACATACGCGCATACTAGCTCAGCAAAGTGACCATGGCGCAAGGGGGACGAGTTACAATACACAGGGTTCACACCAATTCCTCCTGTTTAGCCAGTCGGAATAAATCCATGCTAGCCAGTCCTTTTCTGCGGCTTTGCCAACTCCGGGGTAAGGATTTTTGAAACTTGGTGCCAGAACTCGGGGTGAAAGCACACACAGTAAGGAAACAGATCGAAAGTGCGCTTAGCACAGAAAAGGACAGATCCGACCCTACTAGGCTAAGACCTAGTGGAAGGGAAACCGTCTGGTACATCAAGCTCTGCGGATGTCCCATCTCTCTCAGTTCCCTTGAGGAGATGGCTTCCTCTTCTTGGTTCACAGCGTCTGCAAGCCTGGCTCAGCGGCTGGAGGAACCCTGACTCGCCAGTTCCAGCAATCCTAGTTCCTGAGTTACATAAATTCCACTCGTTTTTCGGTAGCGTAGTTTCCTGATTGGCAATCGCATACTAACATACGCCAAACTTGCACTATGGTGACAACCAGAAACTTGTTTATACCAATGTTGATACTACAAGACTCACCTGGAAAATGTGGAGATTTTGGGATGGTGGCGAGGTATGGAAAAGTGAGGATATCCCTCGAACTCTTCTAGATGTTGACGATGGTTATCAGGGAACAAAACAGTTACAGTAGCGTCAATATTGGCCGGGTTGATGGTTCATTTGACTTGGTAGAGAGGTGTAAGGAACTGCTGTACAACCCCTGGGCCAAATCCAGCTTTCCATTGACACAGTCATTCAGATATTCAGATATTCTCATTGAATAATAGAGAAAAGGCCACACTCTCCTATGTACAAAATGTTTTATTCTGGTACTATCAGCAAGGTGTTGTAAAATTTCAGGTGTGATCAACATCGTGGATGACTCCCCATATTTCAAGCCGTCCACTCCTCATCCCCCAGCATATACCACCACACTTGAATAACCTTAAATCTGTTGCCCAAAAGATTCTATATAGAGCAAACTCCAATCACGCAACATAAGCAAACGTGTCTCGGGTCCCTTCCACTCGCTCAATATACTCCTTCTCAAGAAGTGTGTCGATAGCCTATCACAAACGTCAACTAATACCATTAACAAAATGAAAAAGTTCTCCAACCTTCTTGATATCAGGAATTTTTGGTGCAAACCTTTGTGAGATCTGTGAGATGACCTCTTGAATCAATCCTTGATTCTTCAACGTCTTGCGCGCTTTCATAACCCTTTCAAAAAGTGTTATTGTCACTCCACAAATTGGCCAGATCATTTACGCACCTTACTATCGTCGCCTGAATGACATACTTCCTATCCTCATCCACCGTCTTGAGCACATCCGTCGACTCAGCCTTGGTCTCGGCCTTGATAGGCAAGTTGAGATTCACACGTATTTTTTTCGACTTGAAATCTTTTCCAATCACATCAGTCTCGTTTCAAGCAGGGAGGAAAAAAGGCGACACCTACTCGGATTCAAATCATATTGATCCGTCTCCTCATTCACCAACACCTTCGCCTTTACCAACAACCCCAACACCTGGCCCAACAACTCCTTCGGAATCCCTGTCGCAGCGCCCAACTCCTCAACCGACATCGTCTCACTCTTATTATACTGTACCAACACCGCCATCTGATACGCACTCGTCATCAAAATATACTTCTGCGCCGTGTAGTTTGTCCTCAGCTCGTTCTTCGAGTAGTTCCACAGCCATGTC
>QDKV01004810.1_pt1 | contig 15338 bp, 18 predicted proteins | sample 1861101 | NCBI WGS metagenome assembly QDKV01 (sample SAMN04275158, study PRJNA302643) | Fungus metagenome, whole genome shotgun sequencing project. | isolation source: fruitbody | host: Mallocybe terrigena | place: Sweden | collected 2013 | reverse complement strand
GCATTGCCTTGTATCTTCCCTCATATTCCTTCCTAGTCACAATAAACCCTAATCTATGGTCTATTTTTATTTGTTTATTAAACGCGGCTGATCCCATTGACCGCCAAGCTTTCTGCAAACCGCTGTAAACTCCCTCTTCAGTGAAGCGAACTTCTAACCGTGCAGCAGCGTTAATGTGTTCCAATCGTACAATTACAAGCACGGTGATCTCAGAGTCCGGACTGATTCAAGATTTCTGCCTTGTGCTTTTCTAAATTTCTCGCATAAAAAAGGGTGAATAAGACTTCATTCAGTAGACTCGGAGGTAGTCATCTTTTCCTGCATACAAAGTCATAGTGTCGTGCGTCTTAGTATACTAGTTTACTTGCGGCGCGTTACAATAATCACTTGATTCAAAAAAAGAAAAAAGTCATAGCGTCAACACAAACAGTTACCAACATGAATAATCCCGGTGTTCGTTTACTTGGAAGGAGGGCCCTTAGAAAATAGGACACATTATTTTTGCCACAATTCATAGGTAATGGAAGATCTAAATGAGGTAGTAAGCATGCAGGGGACATTAGGGAAACATCCGTATATAAGATACATATCGGCCTGTCTAGGAAGAAAACGTAGCCGCCTGACATCAACCAACATTGGGTGATACGAGTCAGTGACGAGAAAAAGAGAAGGCATATTAAGAGAAAATACTTCACAGGGAATTTCTAACAAGTTATTTGTCGAGTAGAATAAGAGCAGCTCGTAGCTCGTTTCGCGCCGTCTCAACATCTTCAAAATCAAGTGCACTGATCGCATATCGACAACGTCTCTGAACCTTTGCGATGATTTCTGGTGTCAGCTCAAACGAATCAGGAGTTGGCAACAGAGGCTGGGCGGCTGGGGGAGTACCACCAATGTGGGATGGGGCGTAGATATAGGATGCGGGCGGTGCGGACGGTATAGGTGGTGGTGGGGGCAGTATTGATGAGTGGCTAACTGTAGGGTGAGACGGGCTGGCAATGATCGAAGGTGGAGACGCCCGCGCTTGCGACGGAGGAGGGGTGGCGTATATGCTGTCCGGCCCGGTATATACCTTGGGTGGAGAGTTCGACTTTGGAGAAGATGGAACGGCAGGTCCAAGTTCCACCGGCAAAGGCGAAAAGCGCACCTTCTTGTCAGATTCGGGTGATCCTGATTTAAGGGAACTCTTTTTTGGAGAGGAAGAAGGACTGAATTTGCCCTCCAGCTCCTCGTTTGTCCATGCCGGCTTCTTCAAAGGGCCGCGAGCGCTGCCACTGAAGGCATCAATGGTATGGGCAGTGTTTCTGTTAAGAGGCTTAGCAAGGCTGTCGTTTATACTGGCAGTTTGAGCTGCAGAGGTGGCATCCAGAGAGTGGGGATTAGGTAAAACAAACATATTTGGTACATCCCTTCCAGACGTCGCGGTGGTGCTCCAGGTGTCTGAAGGTGGATCAGACCAACCTGCAGCAGGTCTTTGAGGTGGAGAGATATTAAAATGATTGTTTGAAGTAGAGTTGGAATCCTGCGGAGGTGAATGGCGTTGATTTGATGCATGCGAGGATATGGCAGTTAATTCTTGGTGATTGATGGGCGCCGTGAACATAGATAACTCCTCCTGCTCTCGTTGCAGAGCCTTTAACTCCTCTTGTTCTTCTGCCCAACCAGGGGGTCCAGGCGCTGGCCTGCGTCCCTCTCGAAACGCTTTGGCGATATCCGCAGCCTTCCACTTTGCATAACGAATTTTTTCTTCTGTCTGCAATAACGAATAAATAGGTGTAAAAAATTTCGAAGATAAAACATACTGAATCCGACATGTCGTTCTTGGGAAAGGTCCTGAGAACTTCAAGGAAATTGACCGCCGCTAGAAATTTCTTGGCTGTTGACCTTCATGACAAAAATCAGACAATGCAGAAATAGACTGCAAGAATCGCACCTTGTAGCGCAACCGTATCTATCTTCATTATCTGCATTTGCGAAGACCTTCATAGCAAAACTCTCTGCGTATGCGGAACTAACAGATTCGATATCGATAGCGTCATGTGGGCCGATGCTGGTCTTCATCTTCTCCAACACACCAAGCAACCCGAACAAAAGGTCTCGAGATGGATTACTCCGGGATTTTAAATTAATACCAAGTTGGGCAGCATAATAGAAACCTGAACGAGGAATTTCGTTTCTTGACAAAGTTTCAGACACTGTCGATGATACTCACACCAGTAAGCAATGATAGGGTCTTGCTGCTTCAGTTCATCAGCTCGCTGAAGATATGGCAAAATAACTTTGAGTTCTGGAGGGACTGGAGGCAGACCGAGCAGGAAAGACGACATGGAGACAGATGTTGAACCGCTTGTGCAGACGCGCTTTTATCAATTCGCTTGAACGTGACCCACTTTTCCAAATTTGGACATTGCGCGTCTACCTTGGCAAGTGACGTCAGGCTGAATTTGCATTTTCATTGCTCAGCTCCTTGAAACGAGGGAAACGCATGTACTGCGCACACTGCTTAATCATATCTTTCCGTGCAAGCGCCTAATCTCTTCTGATCTCATGACCTATAGGTTTTGGGTGATCATCGCTGTCACTCAATAACAACTGCTCCAAATAAATGAAATTCAAAGTAACGTTAAGATGGGGACTATGCATAATCTGCAACCACAACCCTCAATTCTCGGAGATTGTGTTTTGAGGTGTCGAGTCACATGGATACCATGACAGGGAATCTGTTGGGATGCTTGAGCTAAACTTGGTCGTTCCATAAGCACAGATGATCTTGCATCGAGGATACCGCGTTTCTACTAAGCCGAGCAAAAACTCTCGCGTGATTATCAAGAAGAAACGTCATGGAGTTGTTTCTCTCCCGAACCAAACTCTTTTCCATTCAGGAAAGAGGGCGTGGTGACACCATTTGGAGAGTTGAAAAGCCAAAAACTGTGAACCAATTCCTTCACCGGGAAAAATGCGGACTCAAGCCGCTGACAACCGAGATTGGCTCGACGTAGTTGGGTGTTTATTTTCTGATCCCGGTGGGTTAACGAGAAGGGTTGGAGTCCCATTCTTATGCGACCTATACGACGTGATTATGTCGGCAGCAGTCTCGCTTTTAGCTCGATGCAGTGGTGGCGCAGGTACAGAGGGTGTCACGGCAGTAGCATTGCGCATTGCGCTATCGCTGTTAAGAGTAATCGCCGGAGCAGGGGACAACGAATTTTTAGCCGATCGGCGCCCTCCAAGCCTCAAATCTGGAGGAGAGGAGCCTCTAGCCGGAGATGTCACTCCTGAGGAGCTGTTACGCAAAGATGGAAAGTCGATGTTGGGGCTGGGGAGTGCGTGGAAGTTGGAGAGTGTTTGAGATAGGTCATCGAGCTACGGGAAAAGGTTAGCGTATGCACGGCGTTTAGGGACAAAATAAGGTCAAAGAGGCAAACTAACTTTCGTCATGATATCACGAATAGCTTCCTTACGACCCTCAAATTGACTGGCCAATTTTACAAACTCCTCTCCTCTAATCCGGTTCTTTTCTTCCTCTTCGTCATTCACGTTGACGCTGGGTTCGTCACCTTCCTGTTCATCAGACGATGATATAGTTGAGACGGTGCTCATTGCCCTCTGTCTGGGCCAATTCAATCCAGGACCTAAATTGGGAGCTCCAAGGCTATCTGGCACTGTCATGTGTTGCCCCTTCCATTGTTTTCGCTTGCTTTTCCAATCCCCTGCGCCTGCACCCGTGCTGGCCTTGCTCAATCCTATTGTCTCCATCTCAAGGTGCATCTTGGATATCTCACTCTGGAGATCCAATACACGAGAGAGCTGTAACCATACGGCTTCAGTTCCAGCCGGATTGGCATTTACTGATGCTGACGGTCCACTTTCGGGGTTGTTTGTCAGGTTAATCTGCGACGGGTTCTGCGAATCATATCCTTGTCCTTGAGGAGCCAACACCCCCAAGTTGCTTCCGTCAAATGGGTCAATCAAAAAGTCAGAAGAAGTAAACCGAGAAGATGTCTGCTGAGGAGCCGGCAAAGTAGATTCTCCGGAGCCTGGAACGACGACAAATTCGGTTCCAGGTGAGGCAACTTTGTTAATTGAGGCTGGACCCGGAGGAACGTCATTCAAGCTACCTTTGAGGAAGTTGCCTTGCAGCTCCGAGAGCACACTGTCATGTGGTGTAGTATACACTATAGGAAAAGGTCGTTTGCCTTGTTTGCCTATTGACGGATGGCGACCTTGTGTTAAATCTGTTGGTGGGAACAATGGCCGAGGGGTCGTGCGCATAGAAGTAAGAGTTTCAGATTCTTCACCAGACTTTTGACCTAATCGTGAAGATGGCATAATAAGAGATTAGAAACGGTCATGTGACACCGGTCACATTTTCATCACACGTTTCTTTGGGCCATTTGTACTATAAATTCTACTTTTCCTCTTCAGATGCTTCGATTTCATCCCCTTCATCACTCACAGCCAACGCTCCAAATCTACCCAAATTCGTACCCACCACTTCCTCGGCATCCTCTTCTTCGTCGCTCTCATGATCTGACACCTCAATCTCATCCTCGTCACTGTCAGAACTGTCATGGCGATTTTCACCTTTGCTCTCTGGCTCGGTGCTGTCTTGGTCGATTCTATCCCCTCGAGGAATCCAGATGCCCTGTCCAGCTGAGCTCGCACTTGCGGCTTCTTCAAGTGGGGTACCTGACGGCCAAAAAGCCCAGCCAACTCTGCCTTCTGCCAGAGCACGTAGAACTGCCATAGCAAAGAGGAATTAATGTACAGAACGTTCTGACGCAAAATAAAATGACACACTAGCATTCCCGGCTCTGTTGACATCAGGCCGACCAGCTTTAGCAGTGACCCATCCCTTCTGATCAGCGTAGGATGTCAGAATATCCATTGCAGTCCATTTGGGAAGTGTAGTAGGCGTCTTCGTCTGATCGTCTGACTTCATTCCATCTCGCCATGTACGCTTGTCCTCGATAGGAGGAGATTCGGTGCCCGGATGAACCAGATTGTAAATTCTTTCAAGAGGTACAAATTCTGCTGCATGATAAATGCAGGCTGGGATGGCAGAGACTCGCGAGATTGGTAGGATGCCGGACAGGACCTGATGATCGAAGTCGTGATTTTTTAGTGCTTGAGTACATTTATAATACTTGCCTACCTGCATCTCCATCGGTACATAATTTGGCATGACCAGCCCTGGACAATCAACCAGACGCACGTCTGTGGTCCAGTAGAGAGTCTGGAAATGTTTCGTCTGAAGAAAAAGATAAAGTCCGCAAGCAACTTCGTCCACACTCGACTTACCTTTCCAGGCGTTTTTGAAGCGCGAACTTTACGAGCGCCAAACAAGGCATTTAATAAAGAGGATTTACCGACATTTGGCTGACCAATTAAGCCAATGGTAAGGTACGTAGGTTCTTGACGCTGCTCCGGTTCACCATTTTCGGATCTATCATCCTCAGGCAACTGTGTGCGGGGTACAGCGGCCCCTCCAACGGACAGACCCACTTTGTCGCCCTCTGCATGCAAGACGGCTTCCCAATCCACTTCCCTCTTCACAGGTGGCACCCAGTTTTTCATCCGTTCAGGATCGATTTTGATTCTCACTGGAGGTTGCAGCATCTCAGTATGCACATCTTTGATTGCGTTTACGAGTGTCTGTCTGAACGACTGGGGAATATGTGGTTCGTATAATGTCCGACCTTGATCGGCCATTCCATCCTTTTCGATGTAGGATTCGACTTGTACGATTCGTAGATGGGGGTAATGCTCGTGAATGTAGCTGATCCATGCAGATACTCGCGCTTGACCTGAGATATCGACTTTGGTTAGAACTAGAATGATTTTTCGGTCATCAAGGTAGGAGATCAGTGATGGCGGAAGATGCAACATAGGGCAACGTGAGTCAAGAAGGACGAGGATAATTTGAGAAATTTCAGTGACACGCCATCTATGAAAAGGTTCGTTGAGAGTGATACAAGAAAGGACATATTGACATACAGTTGCCGCCATACTTCAAGATTTCTTTCGAAGTAAGAGGTCGATCTCGGCATAGGAGAGGTCTTTGGATCATCTGAGTTTTGCCATCGTTCGATAGCTGCATCGGTCTGCGTGAGCCATTTCTTAAACAACCCTTCTTCATTACGCTCCACCTCCAATTTCGATTGATCATATCTCCACTTTGGTCTTTTTGGACATGTCAGAATCTCAAGCGTACGCTCCTCTTTTTGATCAAATAGATGAAACACTGCTCTCTCATCTGGCACAGGTCGTAAGAGAGTTAGATTAGAAGCCAAAATTTTTGATTCCTCCAAGAAGTTCTGGGGAAGGTTTACGAACGTGGACTGAAGTTTTTTGACAGATTCTACGGCATTTGTGTCAGATGAACGGCCTGCAATGGGCCGTCCTGTTGGGCCTGTCTTCCGACGAGAATTGGCAGATTTCTTAACTTCTAGAGGTGGAACATCACCACGCTTTATCGCACGTTTAAGCTGTTGGTCTGCCTTCTTTTGACGGGTTGATGTGGGTTTTCGACGAGGAGGCATTTGGGGGTGATGATCGTGCAAGCGTCATTTTCACACGGACAATCTTCGTGGTTTTGCGCGCGTTTACATAAAGGCGCGTACCAATGTGCTGGTACCTGAGTGCATGTTCCCAAGCTTTCCCATCGAAATTCTAGTTGATGCCAAAAACATACGATATACTTATTTGAACCCTTTTTTTTCCTATAAAAACGTGGTACGCAGTATTTGAGTTTCATCCTTTCCGCTCTCGAGTCACGAAACACCCACACTGTAGAGGACCCATCCTTGATTGGAAACAACGTAGGATAACCAATCCACTGTCCAAGCTCTCATAGTCCAAACCCTCTTCCTAGACAACTTACTAGTTTAACATGAATTTTCTCAAGCCATTCACCTCACCGCCTCCACTTGTCTTCTCACCTTCCACGTCATCTTTCTTCGGCAGTGAAGGCAAAAAACAACCGCGAAGAAAAGATTTCTGCGACAAGCATGGCCAGAAGTTGCATTCCTACGAAGGGAAGGCGCCATACCCTCTTTCATATGACCGCCCTATATTGGAACTGTGCGTTTATTTTTTTGTGGACGTTTTTATTGAATTCTGATTTTTTGAATAGCGAGGCTCTTGACGACAGGTTGACTCAACACGTACGCAACTCGATCTCATTCGTGGACTTTGAGGAACCCCCAAGTCGAGTATTAGACCTGGGTTGTGGGGTAAGGAGGTGATGATTGCTCCATTGTTTTTTGTTCCTGACTACACCTAGTCTGGAAATTGGGTGATCAATGCCGCAAAAGAGTGGCCGAACTGTAAATTCGTACGTTTTGACTTTATTTTTTCCCCCCAAGTACGATGGTAAAGTTGAATATTAGGTTGGTTTTGATTTGGTGGACGTTCAACTACCTCTCAAGCTATTGGAAGCTTCGATCGCTATGCGAATAGAATGGTGGCACGGAAATTTGTACGTCTGTTTGACATGGCCCGCCAGTAGAATTAAACTGACTCGAGTATTAGTTTGACAACGCAACTACCCTTCGATGATGACGAATTCGACTACGTACATATCCAGACAATAGCCAGAGGCGTTCCAGAAAATAAGGTAATTTTCTCATGTTCATTTCATTCCTTGTGCCTGAATTTTCCTTCGTTAGTGGGGCATGCTATTAGAAGTAAGTTTGCTTGAATATTCTTTGAACTCGTTCGAGAATTTTGTCTCTAGGAAGTAAGCCGAGTCCTCCGACCAGGAGGTGTCATTGAAGTTATCGAAGAAGGTGCGTGGATCCCCTTTATTGCCGAAGCGTCAACTTACTTGTTGCAGATATCATCTTCCCCACCTTTCCGCAATGGTTTAGCAATGCCTTGCGTGCTCGACCCATGCACGATGGAAATAGATCCCAGGTTAAAGCGTCTTCCGAAATGCCCTCCCATGACCACGCTTTGCTCGAATCGCTGCATACTGCTGTCTACGAGAACCGTTTTATCAATACAAGACCTTTGTGTGAGATATACTTTGACATCTTCAACAGACAAACGATTTCTCATCTCTTTGTAGCTATCCTGCCAAGCTACTTGACAACATATTTTCGGCAAGTAGACTTTGGACTTATCACAAACTTCCCAATGCCGCCACTACCACCAATACAACCTCCGTCTTCAGAAATCAAGTGTATTGGTTCAAACTCGGGACTTGGTGATGCTCAGGGACTGATCTCAGGTAATGCACCCAAAATCAAAACTAGAGTATCATCATCGATCTCTCAAGTTTTGACACCAACAACGTCGAGTGGTTCAATAGATTCCAGTTATGCAGCACTGAAAGAGGCAAAGACTCCCCCTGCACCTGTCTCGCCCAGTAATCAATACATCTCCATGAATACTGTCCAATCTGAAGCTACCATCGACAACCCATCCTCCGAGAACGAGGATACTGCAATGGATATTACCACTCAGCCTTTGCCAGCCCGATATTTCGTCGAAGCTGACCAGACAATCACGAGAATGTCATTCAAACCCGATCTGTCAACAATACGGTATCGACAGAGAACGGCATCAATGAGTGACAGATCTCTGGCGATGCACCTTTACAAGTCTTACCAACTGGTGATCGCGTGTCGGGAAGCTATGTGGGAAGAGCTGAGGGATCGAATACGAAATAGAAGGGAGGAATTAGTTGATTTCGGATGGGACGATGATGAAGAATTGGAAGTGTTGAATAACAGGCAAAGGTTTGAAAAGTTGATCGAGAGATATGAAATGTACGGTCCCTTGTCTTTCCTTATCGTTGTTATCGTCACTTACCTGGAATTATCAGGGACATGAAGGCTCGTCTATCGTTATGGCGATCATTGGAAGATCTTGGGTTCGAAGTACCTCGTAAGGGTACATTGACGAAGGCGGAGCTCGTCGAGGAAGAGCGGTTGAGGGAGAGTATGATTGAGGCTCGCAAGCAAGCGACGAAAGAAGAGATGCTGATGAGCTGTCGTGCAATGAGAGTTATGATTGGACATAAACCAAAGTGATATTTGGACTGGTCGTCTTGGTCGAACATTCTAAAATTTGTTATTTTGTCGTCGCTACCCGAATATACCTTTTATGGAGTCAGCTCACGTGCAAACTTTATTTTTTCGTGATCTTTCATCGAACACATATTTTTATTTCCGTCTCAAATGGCGGCGTCCACTTCAGCTGAGGGTAATTCGAAAAGTCAGACTGGCAAACATACACGAAAATCGAAGAAAGGAAAGAAAAAATCTGTCTCGACACCATTAGGTTCTGCAGTTTTAGAAAGTGACCCTTGGGAGCAACATACACCATGGAACTGGACATCCCTGACCGATCCGTCTTCGAGTCGGATACCACCTTTGTTCACTAGAGACGGAAAGTATGTTAGGGCTAACTTCACTCTTATTTGATGTACTAACCATAGAATTTTAGCTATTTTTTTTCTTTAGTAGGTTCTTCGGTGAAAATTCACTCCACGACTACTGGGCTCGTCGTTTCAACGCTAACCCCTCCCCCATCGATCGAACGGAGCGACTCGAATATCTTAACGTCTGCCATTGTCAACCCCCACAATCCTTTCCAATTGATAACCGGAACGTTACATGGAAGAATATTAATCTGGGACTTCGTTAACGCCACCCTCCTCCAAACAATTAATGTTGGGCAACACCTTCATCTGATATGCGCTCATGAAGAGCTCAAGGGTTCGTTGTTTGTAGCAGCGTCACTTTCAGACAGAGATGCAAATGGTGAGTTACGAGTTTATTGTCGTCCCTACGAGGAACTTACTCAGGCTGGACTTAACAGACAACAATGCCGTCGTCCTGCAAATACCCCTCGAGCGGCCAGATCCTTCGGGAGAGCTATGTAAAATTTTAACTGTCGGAAAAACGCGCTTTCCAACAGGTCTTGCAATGTCGCCTCACGGCGACTGGCTTGTCGCAACCGCAGGCCATAAAGTTTATATCGCAAAAACCTCAGCCTTGTCGGACGGATTCACAAAATATGTATCTCCCGAGTCGTTGACATGCTTGGCGTTTCACCCTGTCGAAGACTACTTTGCGACAGGAGATTCCAAGGGTGTTGTTCGAATATGGTACTGCCTAAATGACGACCTGGCGGTAAACGTCCAGGGAGTCGAAAAACGGACACAGACGAGGCCACTTCATTGGCATGCTCATGCTGTTTCCTCCGTCGCATTCACTGCTAACGGGGCATACCTCCTGAGTGGAGGTGAAGAGGCGGTGTTGGTCATCTGGCAATTGCACACTGGAAAGAAGGAATTCGTCCCTCGAGTAGGTGCACCGATTAGCACGATCTCTGTGACAAAGTCGTTACGGAGTGAGGAAGAAGAGTATTTGCTAGGTCTAACAGACGCGACGTACGTCTTCATCAGCTCGACAAGTCTTAAAATTTCGAGAAGTTATGCGCGGCTTAAACTCGGTGCGTAATACGGTCGTCGAAAGCGTACTTCAACCATTATTTTAAAAAAAAAACTTCATAGGCTCTGGTGAATCGCTATCTAATACAATCTCTCGTTCTGTTCCTCTTGCTATCCATCCTTTAACATCGAGTGTGATATTACCATCTTCGCATCCATCATCTATTCAACTTTATTCACCACCTTCGTTCACTCTCCTTTCGGAACTGGAAGTCTCCCCGTCGAATCGGGTATCGCGGAGAGATGAAAAACCTATATTGCCTGCCCGCGTGGAGAAACTCGTCGTATCTTCGTCGGGATTATGGATGGCAACTGTCGACAGCAGGGTGGGAGATAGTGATTTCCCCCCTGAGATATATTTGAAGTTTTGGTCATGGGTACAAAAAGACGAAAGTTGGGTGTTGAATACTAGGATTGATCGGCCCCATGGTACATCCACTGTCACCGACCTCGGCTTCAACCCTGGTGTTCGAGGAGGCGAAACGTTGACACTGGTTTCTACGGGCGAAGATGGGTACATTAAACTTTGGCAACTAAGGTCTCAACCGAGGTCTACAACGAGTATGTTACTTCTAACTCCTCTCTACCGAAGTTTATATGCATGTAATAGGTATATGGGTTTCTTATGCAACATTGAGCTTCCGATCAGAAACTCCAAGATCTCTATCGTGGTCACCCGATTCCTCCCTTTTTTCCGTTGCTGTTGGCCCTCATGTTGCTCTATACGACCCCTCTACGAAATTGCTTCGCTTGAGTCTGACTGTTCCGGATGGTCAGGCCATTCAAGACGTGCATTTCATTGGCGACATAGGACGACATCTATTAGCATCAACTGCCCGAACCTTGATATTGTGGGATTTAGTTATCGGGCGAGGTATCTTTCTTTCCTTGTTTTCTCTCTCTGATATCAACTGACACGAACCCTTTAAGTTTCTTGGCAGGCCGTTGTGCCTCTTCAAATCAGCAAGGTGGTCCCTCATCCGCATGAATCAAGCTTTGTCGTATTTCATACAACATCAATAGACGAACACGAAACCAAAGTGTCCGTTTTCCGAACGCCATCAACGAAAGCGATATCAGTGCACACCCTCCCTTTCCATCTTCTCAACGTGGTATATGGCGCCTTTCAAGCAAACACAGAGTCAAGTCTTGTTGGCATCACCCACAATTGGAGTCTGGTGCTAATTGGTGGCTCGAGTCACCGATTTGTTGATGAAGGGCGCTCCCAGAAAAGCATCGACGTCGGCCGTCATACCCGCAACCGGACATTATTTCAAGATATGTTTGGTGCCTCTGCCTTTGCAGACGCTTCTCCTGCTGATGAACCCCCAATATTATCATCCGTCTCAAGGAAGGTCGATTTTTCACAATTCGACGCGCCAGCGTTTGCCATTCCCTCGCTTGACGAGTTTTTCGATCCCTTTATCCAATCATTTTTGACTGTCCGAAAAAGTCAGGTAGAAGACGAGCATAACAGCGAGAAAGAGTTTGAAGACGATGACCCACTAAACAAGGAAGAACCCGACTCACTGGGGATCAGTCAACGATTGCCACGATCGTCTATCCCTGGTGAACTAGAACTTTTCACGAAATTGTTCGGGTCTTCATGTATCGCAGAAGGTTTGTCGTCCACTTTCTCTGTTTGCGCTATCACCACAACTCTTTCTCTCTCTCTCTCAGGAAAAAAGGCGCCTCCCACGAGGACTAAGGAGAAGCTGAACGGGATACCGCACAAGAATATCAACGGCCCGTTACGAGCCCCAATTGTGAAGCCTGCGTCAGTGAAGAAGAAATCCCGCCTTGAAACGGATACAAACAATGCGTCAGTAGACACCTCAACATCTTCACCCAACCCAATACAGATCGGAAAAAAACGGAAAAAAGCTCATTCATGAAGCAGCACCCCATCTAGATTTACATTTTGTATTGTATCACCATCGCAATTCAAACTAGAACTTTTTCGGGAAATTATGTTGTATTGTCAAGCATATATCCGTCATCATTATATCCTATTTACGAAAAAGTAAGTTGTATACGTATTGCACCAGGCCTTTGATAATTAAACTTGCTTGCACAGTGCTAGAAGTCTCTCTCCAGAGTCCTGTAAAATGCGACTTGTCGCCCTTCATGACGGACCGGTTACCGGTCTATGTCATTGGCTCAGTTGCAGCATCCTAGCCGCCATCATGGCGCCCAACCGCATCGGCCAGTTGTGATTGAACTGGAAGATAAAATTATTATCTGAAGAGTTCCAGCAATCTACAACCGGCTGCAACTTTCCGGACTTTTTGCTTGCCAGGTACTCGCAAGGGATGGGTCTGCTCACCTGGAAATATACTGGAAAATCGACTTACGATTCATCGACCTACGATTCATCGACAATATATTCTTGCAGCTCTCCTGTTGCCCTTCTGCGAAACAATGTCGGAACGCCGCGTTTGTTCAAAAGTAGCCTGCCTGTAAAACATGGACCGCCGCCAAATTTGAGTTGCGTTGAAGGCTAGCAAATTCACCTCCTATCATTGCAGACTGGCATTTAAAGCAGCAAGTATTCGACGATTCCTTGGTAGTCTTTTGTTTCAACAACCATCGGGCTTCCGTATCTACTCTGCTTGCTTTCAAAAGAATCATGCCACCAGCCCTCCTTAATGTCTGTCTGAAAGCGTTTGTTTTGGCGGCAGTTATATCAGTTCACGTCGCCTCTCAAATTTTTGCCTTGGCCAGTTCATTTTTCTATCGCATTATTGATGCGTATTTATGTTTCCCAATATAGTTCAAGACACTTGGCGAGGCAGAGTCTCAGTCATACTCCACAGAAACTTCTCCTTCACCCCCGTCATCTCCGTCCGACATGGAATCTACATTTTATTATGCTGGGCTGCCCTCCTCCCCACGCTTGCTGGCGCGCACTAGCACCAATCTGTGGGAGAAGCCCAAGGGCCTGGAGGCGTACCGCAAGCTCAAGCAGCTTGGGGTTGTCATCAACCATAAGCTCAACACCGTCTGGGAGGACAACGTGGCTCCCATCATCCATGCTCGCCTGGATGAGATGGGAGTAAAATGGACAAGCACAGACATCGTTCGCATCGGTGTGGTCGGAGAGTCCTCCGCCCCTGTCATTCTTTGGATTGGGGTGACACCCAAATCCCTTGACAGTGAAAACGCCAACACCGCGGCTTTTAGGTGCCTCGACGTTCTTAAAGAGGCCAACATCACCGACGTTCACGTTGAAATCCGTGAGTCGTCTGTCACCCGGTTTGCCGGTCCCAAGCTCCTTTCACCCATCCCCTCCTCCAACCCAACTGTTGCTATTCACCACCCTCTTAGTCATGCGCTCGGTCTCCCCATCTCTGCCCAGGCCACGCCTTATATTGCAGGCACCGGTGGCTTCTTTATGGCCGAAAGCGGCAACAGCGACAAGCTGCTTCTTATCACTGCTCGCCATGTTGTCCTCCCGAACAAGGAGACGAATGTCAAGTTTGGACATAAGAATGAGAGCCAGCCTCGTTCTAATGTACTCCTCCTTGGCGACGAAGCGTACAAGAGTTGCCTCGCGTCTATCAAGGCCAAGGTTGAAGATCATAAGATCATGATTGAGCATTGGATGCGTGTTAAGGCGGTCGAGGGACAGGATGATGAAGATCGCAAGGCGGCTGAGGGCGAGATACAGGTGGCAGAGAAAGCGATGGAGGCACTCCACATCTTCTACAACGATGTTGACAAGAAATGGGCCACCTACGCCAGCCGTATCCTGGGGCACGTGGTCTGTTCCCCTCCCATCCGCTTTGGTGCTGGCACTGCAGCCGAACAGTACACGGAGGACTACGCTATCATCAAGGTCGACGACGACAAGATTGACAGGACTAAATTTAAGGGTAACGTGATTGACCTTGGTACCAAGATCCCGATCTCAGAGTTCACCAAGAAGATGTACCCTAACGCCAAGAACAATACATCAAGTATCCTCCTAACCGCCTCCTGAAGCTCCAGGGTACCATCTCGGACAAGGAGATGCGTCACCCAACCTTGCTGGACCAGAATGACGATCCATGCCTGATGGTGATCAAGGACGGTAGCACCACCGGTGTGACCATCGGCCGTGCTAGCGGCATTATGTCTTATGTCCGGGTGTACTTTAAGGATAGCCACGAAACTTCCAAGGAATGGGCTATACTCCCATACGACACCAAGTCTGGCACTTTCTCCGATCGGGGCGACTCTGGCGCTGTTATCGTCGACGGCCTTGGACGTATCGGCGGCCTCCTCACTGGCGGTTGTGGCATCACAGATTCCTCGGATATCACTTACGCTACGCCTATCACCTTCCTCGTGAAGAGCATCAAAGCCAACGGTTTCCCCAATGCCCACCTCAACCCAGCCTAGGTGTTGTTTGGGTTCGTCTTGTTTCCTTCTCAGTCCCCTTTGCGCACTAGCGGCCTCTGTCAACATCCAGCCTACAGGGTCTTTTCCTGATATGTCTTTCTTACTTTTTTCTTGCTATGTATTAATATGGATATTGGTACTCTACAGTCCGTAGATAGCCTCGTACCGAGTCCCGAAGCCCTGTGTTTATATCTCTCTAGCTACGAAATGTGAATCACACTTCTTGTCCCCAGATGGGATCAGCTGGAACGCCGGATGCGCTCGCGATCTCCAAGCTGAAGTTCGTGCAGCCTATGTTCTGCAAATGCGAGTTTCAACTAGTTTTGTTACGGTAGCTCCCTGTTTTTGGACTCCAACCTTGCTCTTCACTATAGGGTACTGTTGAAAATTCCCCATTGGAGAACAAAATGTGGCGACAAGTCGCATTTTACAGGACTCTGGAGAGAGACTTCTAGCACTGTGCAAGCAAGTTTAATTATCAAAGGCCTGGTGC
>QDKV01004811.1_pt1 | contig 15393 bp, 17 predicted proteins | sample 1861101 | NCBI WGS metagenome assembly QDKV01 (sample SAMN04275158, study PRJNA302643) | Fungus metagenome, whole genome shotgun sequencing project. | isolation source: fruitbody | host: Mallocybe terrigena | place: Sweden | collected 2013 | reverse complement strand
ACATTTTCTGAGCAATTTTAAGGAAAGTTGGTTCATTTGTGGAAAGATACTGCATGAATTAGCTCCTGCTGCAGTCCCATCAGTAGGTTCCCACACTCTCAGGAAGCGTATTTAGTGCCATAACTTAACTGCACCTACTCATCCGCAATTCCTTTTGAAGCCCATTGAATGTCACATATCATATCTACATTTTCTGAACATTTGTGGAAAAACATTGCATGAATCAGCTCTGTTGTGACGACTCATGCCACGAGGGTCTTCACACTATTATGTGTGCTCCAGCCACAAAAATACATGACATTACTCTCAGTACAATTAAAAAGCCGACATAAAGCATTAAGTTAGGAACGAGATGTTATACAGCTAACACATTGAAGGTTAGGGGACCTGCCCTGGAAATAACCAATGGAAATGAAATTTAAATCAACAGAAACTAACTCAGCAATAATCGTAAGCTCCTGCAAGTCTGGAAAGTGGCAAAGCCATCGGGAAATATAAGGCTGGCAATTTCTTAGTTATTCTGGAAGCATCAGAGAAAGAAAAGGCATACAACAACTGACTGAGTGACATTATCCAAAAATATCTTGATCCGTCGAACACCACGAACCACCTTGCCACCCAAGGTAGCTGGGATGCATGAGCACCGATATACAGGGAAGTCTGCACAGAAAGCCAAATGGTTGGAAAGGCGTCGAGGAAAGGTGAATGATGCTGTAAAGCTTTCAACAGGCAAAAATGTTTTGGAACATATCCAAATATCAACCAACGACTGCACCACCTCGCAATAGCCTCGGTTTTCAGGAATGGGAAACGCCATAAACGAATAAATGTGTAGATCAAGAAATGATGAGGGATTAATGATATCGAAGGTGGTGTACTTGGATGAAATGGTTGCACTTGTCAGGAATGGTAGTGTGATAATGGCATTACGTTTTCCGGACGGTTTGAATGAGTCTTCGTTCCAAGGGAATATGGCAGATAAATAGACGCTTCTGAGGTTGGAATGAGACCTCAGGAATATTTGTGGGAGAACAACCAGTGAAGCATCACAGGCGCGGATGGAAAGATGCTCAAGTGCGGGTAGGCAAGCTTTTGAGAGAACGTCTTCTGACTCAATTGCAGTTGAGCATGTGAGAGAGAGATATGTAAGTTTTGGATGATGAAGCAAGAAGGAGATAGAATTCTTAAGAGAGCAGCGATAGAAAAGGGGTAACGTTAGATGAACCTCTGTGAGAGCAGCTAGTGCCCTTCGGATACATGCGCGGCCAGGCTTCGGAGTGTAGACGGGAATCCAATATTGATGCAAGGATGGTCTTGATAAATGCTCGGGTCCAGCCTTGAAGTGAAGGCCTTTACAATGACGAGGAAGATGCGAGAGGATATTCCACAAGGACCCAGATATATTGTGGTTATCTAAAAAGCTGAGCTCGTCGTCAAGGATGACGATCTCAACGGAAGTGATGATGTTGGTCCTCAGCAATCGTTGGATAACGCATAGAAACGAGGTGATATGGTACAAGTCAATAACAAGGGACATGCGAGAGGAATCAAGTAGCGAGGGTCGAATTGGCATTAGACACTGGAGTAGCGATACTGTTGGAGCTGAGAAGGGTCCACCAACTAGGTGAATTTCGGTGGTAGCTGGTCTTGACCTAAGAATGCCATGCGTTTTCAGATGAATGCTTGCACACAGATGTCGAAGTTGGCTACAAGTCCGAGTCAGAGGAAGAATTCCTTGCAGAGTGGAGTACTCTGCAAAGATAAGAATGACCTCCAGAGGGATAGTTGTTCGGTTTGCAGGCTGTTCCACGGTGATGAGATTCCACATAAATATGAGTGTACCAGAAGAAACACTGACCGAACTATGTGGATCGCTTTCTTCAGTTTCCGAGGGCCTCTTTAGCCGCAAGTTATACGACTTGCTCAAGTAAGTATCAGGACGCTACATTTACATAAATAAGAGCTAAAATCTGAGAGCAGAAGACAAACTTGAACCTTCCGTTTCCTATTAACTCTGTCTCGGTATTTTGGATCTTCAGCCTTCTTGTACAAGACTTTCCAGCAGTCTTTCAGAGTATGCCCCCGACGGCGCGTTGTAGTAGATACCTTTGGCATGGAATGAACAACCCTCTGACAGACTGACAGTACGACAAAAAATGCTCCTAGTCCCATAGTATATATTTATTCCTGGACAAAAAGATGAGTTTACATTTTTCAGAACCATTAAATTGGAAAATCGGCGCGTCCCTTCAATGAGCGAAACAATAAGGATAAAAACAAATTTGGAGTCAACAGAAGGTGATATGGAGGCAACTCAGGCACTCTACACAGAGTGACAGCGCTCAATAATGGTTGCTGGTTGCGATCTATGTACTGTTATTACTTATGCAGACCACCCAATTGTTAATCTGTGAATTTATAAGTCAGGAAGTGCAAATTTATGCAAGCCATATCATCTCTTTGAGAGAGTCGTTTTAATGCCCAAAGTCCGTTATTCGACCCGTAGGACCCACTGGCTGGGAGCCCGCCAAGCACTAGACACCAAGCCAGGCCGGCACATGATAGCATGCAACAAAGCCGATCATTTCGCCAGTTGTGAGTAATTCCATTCGTTGCACACCAATACTAAGGGGCACACAGGTCCAGATTCGAATCGACCATCTCAAGCAGCTTCTCATTTAGGCGATTTGATTTTGAAGCCCACTGGACTCAGCAATGCGAAGCTGGCTCCACTTCTGAAGTGGGAGCCAGATAAACTTGGGGCTATCCGGGTATGGTCTGTGGATCTATTTTATTCAAACGCTAATGACTTGATAAAAGACATTTATCAATGACACGGCCAAGACTGACTTAGTGCAATCCGTACCGTTAAAGAAACAGAATCAAGACAGGGTTAAAGAAGTGCAATTGAAAGTAAGTTCACGGACTGGACTGACAAAGTGCTTTGCGAATCTTATGTACATGTGGTTCCCTTTCAGTGCCAAAGGCGTTTCCCGATTCTCAATTCCTATAAGGAGGACTGGGTCACTTTAGAATTCCTAAGGAGGTTCCTTAAGAACTTGTCGGGTAGATCCAAGGTCTGATATCGACGGCGATCACATTAACATCGAGGATATGTACTCATCGCAACGATGACCTGCAGAAAGAGAATGAAAACCCCCTGTTTTCCGCCGCTGTCTTTCACAAAGCTGCAGCAAACTTTCTGGTATTGAAATGTTCACTAGCTTGAGTCACGCTCAAGTCTTGAAGATGGTGCAATGAACGGCAACATCTCCTCTTCCTGCATACGTAAAGCACACCTGTTGCTCTGCTACAGGCTTGCTGAACCTCGGAGAGATGTAGGGATCGCGCGAGTGAATGCTGAGTGTCATAGCCACATGCATAAACTGAATTTGCCGTACGTAGACAAGGTATATCGCCTTAAATATACAATGGCTGCCGGATTTCCTGCATCCCGCTTTCCACCGACATATCTCAAATGGATCTTTTCGCCATAGATGCAAAGGAATGAATACTGCTGTTCACCATATTCTTAGAATGAGCCTTCAGCGTTTCAACCCGAGACTAGCTCGTCAATTTGATGCTCAGGCTGTTATGCTGGCAGATTCGATCGCGATTCGCACCGAATTTGAGGGCATAATTATCCTCGGCCCCAATTAACAAGGCAAGGAATACTTAGATCCGGAGCTTGGCCAACATTATTCCTTGTATGTACAGCAGGGGCGATCGCAAACCATTTGGCTTTCTATTGTTTATGGTTCATATATACTGCCGATGGGTAGTAGAACTTCAACTACCTACTAATTTTTCTCACTTGCAATATGGGCCAATTATTCTCCTCCGCTCGTTGGATCACTAGTAATGTTAGTGTTTGTTAGTGTTTGGTGATTCCAATCAATTGATTCTGACAGGAAATTGGGCTCACACACGACCGAACATATTCCACTAAACATTCCAGAATTACCACTCTTCGCGTGCATCCTACAGGTGAAATTTTCGTCGCTGGCAGTGAGTCGCAGTTTGCATGCTATATTCTCACCTGACATACACAAATTAGACGAAGAAGGGACCCTCCTTTTGTTTGACTTGTTAACTGAGTCTGACAGCCCTCGACACTGCAGTACTCTATCTTTTGAATACGGGGGAGTGTCAGAAATATGTTGGCTCGGCCCTGATGTTCTCGCCGTTGGGACTACAAGAGGTAAAATCATTGTTTTTTCCATCGGGAACGACAATGTGAGTGTACTCACGAGGAATCCTGATTTGGCTCATATTTTGTTATCAGAAGCATTTGGTTGAGGTGATGAACGTTAAAGCCCATGGTGACGGGGCTGCGCAAATTGCAGTGGATGGCCTGGATTATTGTTCAACGTCGCGCCGATTAGTGTCCGTCGCTGAGGGGGTCGGAAGCATCCGCCTTTGGAATGTTGATAACACTGGTCAGTAGTAAATTTACTTCCTCTCCCACAATCTCAAAATAAAGTCATAGGAGCACTGGCTGCACAGGAGTTGCCCATTGCAATGACCGCATACAGCACCCCGCGATATGTTTCCTTCCTCCGAGGAGGAACGCAGCTTCTGGTCGCCTTCATGGAGAAATCGATGTTGTAAGTAAAAACCTCTCTGTTCACGCCTCCTAAATAGTTGCCATTTATCAGTCAGATTTTCTCCCTTGACCCTTTTGAACTTATGCTTGAGCGTTTTATTGGCCAGGAAGCTGGCTATCATGAAGGCTATCTGTATGACACTCTACTTTCACAGCCAATATTTTCTAACAAATTAACAGAGGAGCCGCCCTCGTCCTTGAAACTATGGATCGCTTGATCATTCTGAATTGGCGCTTTGGTTTTTTGATGTACGATTTTCAACCTGTCGCAGCTCGTAATCCACCCTCCGCGACGTCTATGCCACTTATTCATCATAGCGGAAACAATGGCTTCTGTAACCAAGGCCTCGCTTCTATGAGAAGCGGTAGTTACATTGCTTCTGTGCTGGATAAAGGCATTATACAGCTATGGAAGGCAAGGGAGGGAATATCTGCAGGATTTCTCAAGATTGCCGGTTTGCACAATTTTCCCTTAGCTTTGGAGTTGCTAATAAGACTTCTTTATTAGGCCGGGATCGCTACATTAGTGCAATTCATGTAAGATGGTGTCCCATACTCCTCCGTAAAGACTTAATAAGTCATGCCAGGCTGCATCTGGAATTCGTGACGCCTTAGTTGCTGCATCCATTCGTGAAGATGATAGTCCGACTACCTTTACAGTTTGGCGAAATGAGGTAGAAGAAATCAAATCCCTTTTAATTATTTGAACCTCATACTCTGTTAGGATTGCCGCTTCAAGCAGAAGAGTTTCTCAGAGCGCCAAGACCATTCAACTATCAAGCTGGCCTTACTTTGCATCCTGGTGTGTGCTACATACCAATTTGCTACTTCACTCGTGCCTTGGACAAGTGTACTTCCTTACCTGAAGCCACCGATGTTGACCTCATCACATCCTGCCGTCCCAGCCATCACGACTACTATTACTGTCGCTCCTTCTACGCTTACTACCATCAGCATTGCGCCTACACCCACTGCTTTCCTTGCCGCTTTTATACCTTCTACTTCCATTGTTGCACCTCAGTCGGGAGTTGTCACCGAAATTTCTCATAATCATATATCCCTTCAGAAAGTTGAGACAGCTCAGAGCTCAGTCGTTTTGCCCCTTCTTAACAATGTTGACAATCCCCACATCGCATGATTTTAACAATGTAATTAGTAAATACATACAGGTTGTGTAGATATGATGCACGGTAGACTGGTTCACCCTTTGCTGTGATGGCTTGTCAGGGTATCTCCTTAAAAGAATATAGAGAATATGTTTCCCGCACCTGTGTCTGTGTCAAACAACTTCAAACCTCTTTGCATGACATCAGGATCTCTTGTCCTTAGCTGGTAGCAAGACGAGGTGAAGTTGACGTCTCGTAGGAGAAGTTGTGACTTGGACAGAGTAGCCCTGTCCAAGATCGCGCTTGAGAGCTACAGGAGACCATTCGCAACACTTTGCCCGGGCTGGCAAGAACGACAATTTGGTCTCCTATCAGGTCTGTTTCGTCGAGAAACTACAATGATGCAACTAATGCACCTACGTGTCGATCTTCGCGGCAGCCGTCAATCTTTTCCACACCAAAACGACCATATAAATCAGCGTGAAGAGTAGAGAAATAGAAAACAGACTTGTCAAGCCTCCTACTAGCCCAATCGCCAATTGGAGTTTTCTCTTCTGACCACCAGAAAGTGTACCATTGCCATATTTCGGGATGAGGCGATCCATCGAATGACTTCGTGATGCCAAACATCCAAGACCTGGATTGGTTAGGAACGCGAGCGTCGTAGTAGCATTTTTCTAACACAATGGCGAGGTATGGCCAGAGGAAAACACCAATCCGCAAATAACGTCAATGAATATCCTGTTGGGAGTGATATGATTGCTTTACAGTACCAGCAAAGAGCAATGGAAGCAGAACGACATCCTTGTCTGGGTCACATCAGAATATTTGAAGCTAATTAGGAACGGCATATTCTGAAACCTAATCGCATCAAAACAAGGTGTATATCCGCGATAGTTTTGAGGATACTCAGAGAAGAATCCGCCCAGATCAGCTTGGCTTTACCATCGAATTGGCTTTGCAGGATTTTGAAGGGAACTGCTGTTCCAAGTCCAAACTATATTCGAGTTCAAGAAGAAAATAAATGCGTAAGATGTTCACCGAGATTCAAGAAAGACTCTCAGAGGACTCGTTCAACAGTAAGTGTAAAAGTAAGAAACCTTACATGATGGCAGGTCCGGAGCGTTCCGTCATCCAAACCGGGTCCACCAACAGTGTCATTTTTGCTCGAAGAGTTGCTTACTGTCTGAAAGGTTTCGCGACTCAAGGCCCACATGGAATTACTCACCGAACTTTGCTCTGGGCCCTCAGCTGGTTTACTAGAATGTGGCGCATTCATTGAAGAGATCAATTCAATCGTAAGAGCAGGTAGCCCATACGCGTTACAATTCTTTACATCATTGTCCAGCCCTTCTACCATCGCCTCGGCAGACAAAATGGGTGATTTCATCGTTGGTGGGTTAAATTTTACGTGCGACTACCTTTCTTACAACTGACTCCAATATGTAGTAGGTACCATGGGCCTATGTAGCGCAGGAAGGAGTGATGCGAGTCGTACATCTCCGTTCAATTCTCTTGTCTAATTTGTCTCCAGGAGCTACCCAAGCTGGTATCTTTCCTTATCCCATAATCATGAATCAATTCTCATCCTCTCTCAGCAAAGGCATTCGATATTTGGTTACTTTTGCCGTCGTTGTCAGACACCTTCAACAAACTCTCAGCTTCAGGACTTCTAAAACTCTGCTGGGATTATCAAGCATGGTGTGCTGGGAATGATTCTGCTGGCTATTTCATACCCGAGAAGGAAACTAAGCTGTGTAGCCTGAGAATTTCAAGGATAAAGGCTGTATTTTCAGCCGATCTGCTTCTTTTCAAGACCTTAGCCGACAAGAAGACATGGGCTCGGCCACAATATTATGACAGGTACACCAATCAATTATCGATCGACTTTGAACGAGACAAAATTTTCGATATCTTTACTAGATGGCAGAATTCCGTCATCACTGGCAATGAGAAAACTGCCGTCGAGAATCTTCGCCGTTTCTTTGAGCAGCATTTTCATGAAAGCAATGACTCGTAGGCAATAGTTTGTCAGTTAACCTACAGCAACCCGGTTCACCTTAGTTCCAGCGGATATCGACATCACGCACTACTCCACCTTATATGGTTGCATTACATCAATTCGGCTGCCAGAAGGGTGAGTTTTAAATGTTGCTTCTCTTATTCGATCCTGAACCCACAGTAGTTACTGGCCAAGGCGATTGATACCGCACGGACAAGTGGTGATAAGGTCATTCTCCATCATTTCTTGACGTGCATTATCTACCTGTCTTTTTCCATTGCCGTTGTTGATGCACAATTGAATACTGCACCGCCTTCCCACCGAGTCGGGTCAATGGCCCAACTTACAAGAAATGCAGACAGATCTTCATCCACTCGACGTTCTATAAGTATCATATAAATTGCTTGAAGAAGAACATGTATGATTCTTTCAACTGTTTGTACCAATCAGGTCTATGTCAGGAACAACCGTTAAATGCAGCTTTCCATAAGATTGTCCAAGCCATCGGACTCTACGACCATTGGTTGGATATGCAGATATTCTTGCCAACAGCAGAACATCAAATGGCACCGCACGCAGTCCAGTCGATTGTTTGGCGTGAAGCTGGTAGGACTCGGAGAGATGTCTTATCAGTCGACATCATCTAACGTATTTCAGGTTGTCAAAAACTGTGCTGTCGAGGACATCGTACTTGCCTTCACGGAGTTTGGTGGATAGCCCAACGAGATTCCATATCACTCTTAACAAAGCATATTCGGTGAGACTTCAACGGTTGCTACTCGAAAGATATCTAGACTTGTATCAAATAGCAAGAGAGGGTCGAAGCTCTGGCACTCCTTTTACTCCCTTCTGTCTGGCAAGGACTGTCAGTACATGACCACACATCGTCAGATATGGCACATCTTAACGCTTCTCGTCGCGGTCAGTTTCGACTTTACCCTGAATTCCTTCTCCCAAAACGGCCACAAGAATCTTGTTGGCGGTTCAACAAGTCCAACAAATTCAGCCCTCAATATCTCAGCCTCTGCAACAAGTATGTGACGCCATTCCTCCCTCTTTGCAACCAGAAATAATATTCCCGTAGCCTCAATCTACAGAACCCGTCAATGGAAATACACATACTCTTGACGCGTTCAACACTTCTAATGGTCCACGAACTGTGTCTTCAAATTTTCATAATCGGTCACGAACCTCAGATGGGTTCACAACCGCTCAACATTGACCAGCGGACTCGGGCATCACACGGGCATCAGCAATACTGGAACAACTCCACCCCGGAACCTTCGAGTCACCTTCCTCAACTACTTCATTGGACAAAACGGGCTGGCGCCAAAGCGTTGACAGTGCAAGCGCCGTTCAGTCATTGTATAAACCGTATTTGTTCCACAATCGTCATTTTAAGGCCTTCCATGGTTTTAGCGACACCTCAACCATTCCTGCTTAAACTGCCGCGGATGGATGCTCGTTTCCTCACCAACACCGTCGTGGTTGCTTCTGCACGCGCTCTGATCCATTTGTGGAATGATTACATAATTAGGGATACGGTGATAACAGACTGCAATAGATTTGAAGATGAAATCATTATTTTCTTGTATACTTTCTCTTTATTCTCCCATAAAACACCTTGGTATGAGCAACTCTTTGAGAGCGGCCAGTTGAGAGATTGGATGATTCCTGGATATTTGTATCAACCCCCTGCTGTGCTATATACCTGTCTGATGTAATGTGGCTACATCTTTGCCTCTTCCCAGCAGGTTTTTCTACTGTACCATCAGAATTGAGTGAGTTGACGGAATAAATGCAATCACCATCAAAGGAATCAGTTTCAAGAGAAGGCAAGCGTGAGCTTGTACCAGTCGCCTCAGAGGAAGGAGGAGGGGAAGAGCAAGACTGCAGACTCGGAGAACCGTGATCGGATAGCGCAACATGCGGATAATCAAAGGGGTGAGCAAACTCTGGTTCAGATGGGATAGGTTCTGACTCAGAATCTGCCTCGGAATCTTCATCACTTATAATCCCAGATCTGGAGTAAGAGCGTTTGTTTAGAATGCTTTGACGTGAGGCGCGCACAGCAGAAACACTAATAATCATTCAGAAATGAGACAAAGAAACTAAGTAGAAGAACTTACACTCGTTTTCTGTGTGTAGTTAGAATGACGGTCCCATTTCCACAGTACTCCAATGGACCAATGGCAACACTATTTGTTCTTTTTTGTACAATGCTTTCAAATAGCATAGACTTGCGTTTAGATCCAGTGATCTCATTAAGCAAGGGATAGCTGTAATACACACTTCATCAAAACATTGATATAGACAATGAAAGGTTCTTACTTCCGATCCAATATATCATCCGCATTCGTGACTAGATAGCTCGGGAACAGTGAAGTCACTGACCAAACCTGACGGGATGAAACATTTGATCCCCGCGCGACAATGCTTTTCCTCCAAGGACGCCTATTTGGATCACTCGTATCGAAGAGTTCCTCATAAATGTCACAATGAAGAAATGTCCTGGAAGTTTCTGAAAGTAGTCCTATTCAGCAGAAGCATGCATTAGATAGTTGAAATTTTTGAAATCGGACAAAAATGTACTGACCTCGTTTCAGAAACATTGCGGTAAGTGGATCAGATAAAGGTTCTAGCCTCCAGTCAGGGTTGAATTCCTTCCATCGTTGAAAGCCGAAGATTAAGTGCCCAAGCTTGAGTTTTTTGGATTCAAGGGCATCACGGATGAGGGTAGGTTCAAACACATCATAGAGATCTACCAGGTCACTGCGAGCACAGTAATCATCAACACTCAGAAGTTTACTCTGACAAAATGTCAGCAAAGGATATATAGAGGAAGAATAGAGTACCTCATAAGCATCCCTGAGCTTGGCCATACGAGGTGTGAGCGTAACCCGATCCCTGGCATATATATGCAACCACTTCTTATATCCTAATCTCTGTTGAGTGGTTGGAGCCAGGATACCATCAACAAGGCAGGGACGTAGAAGCGAGCTAGTCAAATTCTGAGATCAAATGTTCAACACAATACGAGAATGAGACCTACTCCAGCTCTGTGTGAGATTTGAATGCGTAATTCCATAATGCTTCACAGAGACGAGCAGTACGCGACGGGCTGTCAAATACTTCTGCCTCTGTAAGAAAAGGTGATACTCCTACGAAATGCGATGTTAAAAACACCGAGAATAAGCCTGCGATCAACATACCGGCATCAAAGAAAATCTCAGATGCAGTGTAAACCCCAACGCCTCCCCAAACTTTACTTCCATCTGTTCTCATGGCTTCACAGGCTAGAGCATTGCGGGGCATTTTTGCCCTTGTTTCAATCCATTTTGCAACCACTTGAAGGAAGTTTTGATATGAGCCGTATGCGTCACAGGGAGGTGGCGGAAGTAGAGTGAGAGAAGTTGCCCAAATAGGCTGAAATAAGTTGTTAGATGCTTTGAAAATGAAGCACCTAAAAAGAACCTACTTGGAAAACTTGATCTAATGAGAGAAAGGTAATAAAATGATGTTGAAATTCAAACGCAAGTCCAATGCGATAGCCACGTTCCTAACATAGATAGTAAGATTTAATAAAGTATGTCAACTTCAATAGTACTTCACCTTCTGATGCGTCGGTTGAACAGTTTCTTCCCAAACTTCCCGAGTGAAAATTTGAACCGACGTGTGTGTGAGATATGCAAGCTTGATTATAAAAGACGTTAGTACTTAGTAAAGAGTAATGTGAAAGCATACCTGAAAAACCAGCGCTCCCAGATGTAAAATAATAGCACGATTGGTGTAAGTGACTTTTGCCAATTTCAATGTAGTAATAGACGGGGGATGTGGTATTTTCTTGGATTCTTTCCACATATCTGGCCATAGACTGGTTTGGGCGTTGTTAGTGCCCCTTTTGACTTTAGATTTGGCATCTAGTCTATAAACCATGCCGTTGTGCTTCTTGAACTGCGGTTCCTTATGAGTAGCATCAGCCCAAAGTCCAATCAGATACAGTTCAATTCCGTTGACTGCACAGTCATGGAGAAACCAGAGCAGAATCAAGTAATGTGCGATACACTCTCGCAGTTCGGGCATAAGCTTGCAGTCACATCCAAGGACAGAATCTTCAAAATTGAACCGCGTTTGCGCTGCATCAAAACCAAACAAAAGTACTGATGGGACTGCAGCAGATAGCTTATATCGAGAATAAATTATAATGTACGAAGAATCATGACTGGTTTTGCAGATAATATACTATTAATGATATTATGTACAATAAAAAAATTAAACACCCTCGAAAACGAGCATATGTGCTCATTTTCGAGGAGGAGGGAGGTGGTGGTGGCAAAGAGCCACCAGCCTCGAAAACGAGCGCGTATGCTCATTTTCGAGGGAGAAGGGAGGTGGCGTTGATGTGAATGTGGGGGGTGAGCAAGCATCACCCCAGTAACCTGTGAGTAGTAAAAAGTTTGTTAGCAAGCACAGATTATAGTAATTTCGAAGGAAAACGTACCTTGTTTGGAGCACACCCATCCCCTCATCCCCCTGTTCTCTACGTCGTTGTCATCATGGCTGTGGCCGGAGAAGGTCAAAACCCCAAAACGAGAATGAACGCTCGTTTCAGGGGTCCTCGGCCTAGTACTTTTCAACTTCTTGCACAATGCATTCGATTTCCTCTTTCGAGTCAAAGATGACCACAAGAGGCAGGAGAAATTCCGGCAAGTTCGTGAGGTATAAATGCTCCTATACAATTAGTAAAAGTGAAATGTCGCCACTGTGAAAAAGCTGCCGTTAACTCACCTTCTCCTCTGAGAGATCAGCTCAGCAACTTGGTCGGCAAAAGTATTAAAATGCCCTAGACGCAAACACACTCTCCAACAACTTGTCCAGGATATTGCTCATCTTCTACTCAAAATTCTGGGTTGCGACGAGAGGGTTGAGTGGGTTGACGCCCAATTTGCTTTTGGGGAGATAAGTCGCCGACATTGGAATTGGTATCGAAAGGCCCGCAGATGTTGATTTTTTGGGTTTTTTCTATGAGGCAGACGATGATGATGACGCCGCGTTCGTTGCCTTCTATTTTGAGAGCGGGAGTAATTGAGACTGGAAAACGAAGATGAGTGAGGAGTGATAAAAAAGGAAAAAGACAGACTTTTAGTGGCATACTGAGCCGTAACTCCCATTTTGCCAATCTCTGTCTTCGCCACGCCCTCCTTGGTAGACACCCATCGCAGCAATCACGCTCAACGTCCTCGAATTAATCTTTCCTCGCCCATCACTCACAATACACACTCCACCCATCCTTGCCCAAGTCTTGTTCCTCTCCCTCTCCCTGTCACACAAATGCGCAATAACGCCATGCAGAGTACGACAGAAGAGTTCCTAGTCTTCATCGTACATAGTCATGACAATGAAGGGTGTGCATGACTCGACTGACGGTAAACCCGGCGTCTTTGAAGTCGTTGGGGTCGCAGGTGGCGGCGGAGTAGCGCATGTGGGCGAATTTGCGCTCGGTGCGGTTGGGACACATGGCTAGGGGCTTTTTAGGGACGGCATTGTCGAGAACAAAGTTTCCATGAAAGAGCCTGGCAATTTTTTTTTTGGTTTTTTGCCATGGGAAAAAAAGACTTGCTCGACTCTGAGGAATCGTCCAAAACGTTCGTCTCAGAGCGCGCAACAGGTGGGGCATTCTCCTCTTCATCAAAGTTGCGTGGGACGTGCACAAAACTCATCTCAGAGGGATGGCGACGCAAGAGGCCCGGGGATCCACCGGTATCGTCTTCTTCGTGGTCGTACATGTTGCTGGGATGGTAACACGGAAGCAAGGGTAAATTAAAGACGCGGTGAGAGATGTAGAAGTGGAGGAGACGTAGGGGTTGGGAGTGTATCCATCGTATCGTCGTAGTGTTTGCGCGCCTCTAATGGTACTCCATCTGTAAATCCAGTTGCATTCAAAGTATTGCCGCTCGTCACCAACGTAACAAAAATCATCTAAATCAATCATGGAAAACTCACCTCAGCAGCGAAACTGTCCATAACAACTGGATTCGATAGCCCGAGTCCTGGGCTCTGAAAATTTGGGAGTCTAATGAGATATTGTGCGTGACGGAACCACAGCTGACGCTTCACAAGACGAATGTAACATTACACATATCCTATATGAATGCACAAGACCCAATTAAGTTTCTACAACTAAATGCAAAAACCTTCATGCCTGAGAACGTTTTCGTGAACTGTGGGGCTTGCTGAGGTACCGGGATATCATATCACGCATTGGCCAATTGCCTTCGTATTTTGCTAGGAATGGAAATTCTTTGGTCGCCTGAAAATACAGTAAATAAACGTGCTTCAAGAGTCATAGGCCTTAAGCATACTTCCTCCTGGACCAGGGCAATAATGCCGGGTGGTTGTTTAGTGATTGGGTGGTCAGGCATCAAAGACCCTCCATCTATGTAGTGCTTGAGACGGTCACGAACAAAACGCTGAACATTTCTCAGCACTGATGATAAATCTCGAGTGAAAGGGAAATACTTGGACACGAGAATACAGTCCTGGCTCCCAATTCAGACATGTTTGTAGAGAGTAACCTCCCCGTGTCAAAGCACCAGCTTGACCAGGAGGTTTTGGAATTGTTGTTGAATAAGCTCCCAACGCAAGTATGTAAGAGTATCGCTACAAACAACACCATGAATTCACCTTGGGGATCCGGGAAGTGGTCAAAGGCAACACCACCAGTGGCACGGGTATGCTCATCAAAAACCAATTTCACCGTGAGAGGAGGAATAGTTAGGTTAACAGGATACAATGTATTCCAATGATATTGCTGATTCATGGGATTGTTATGATATCGATTTGGCGTCAGATCAGAGTCAGTCACAGTGACTAGCCGTGTGACGATCCGAGAGAACTTCTTCCTCACGAAATCGTTGCCGGTGGTTCTACGTCAAGTGGATCTTTGAATCATCGACAAGGAACCCAACACGATGACGCCTTCTCATACTGTGTTGCAGTCAGGCTGCGATTTCTCTGGTGACACTTCAGAAACTCAGGATTTGCTCCTCCTTGATGTAGTGCCTCTGTCCTTCGGATTGAGATGGCTGGCAGTGTCACCATCACTGCTCTCATCAAGCACAACTGACCAAGAAAACTTTCTCGAAGTCCACGATGGCGAACGTGCTCACACCAACGACTTGCTCAGCAAGTTCGACCTCACTCCGAAAATCAGTCTTTGATATCGACGTCAGTAATCACAATGTTTACAATTCCAACAAGACTGACGATTAGAGCAGTCCCTTCGACACCGACACAACTCAGAAAATCTCATAGGTGACACTGAAGAAAATAACTCACCTCCTCTGTTTTAAGGTCGGTAATTCTTTAGGAATGGAATCCATTTAGAGCAGCACTCACATAGGTACCAGGCAAAACACCAGTCATAGAAATTGCCTCAAGAGAAAGCCTGCACATTCACCATCAGTATCACCAATGGCAACGACTATTCCTGTTATTCCGCCATATACAACCAGCACGCAGCCCATTGACCTTACGAACAACACCGATTACTTTATTATTTGGCCGTCCCAATTCTCTGCCTCACCCCATAAGTTATCTTCAACAGGGTACGTTTCCTATTTTGTGGAACTTCTCTCGAAAGTGATGCCAAATGTTATGCAGGTTCTTGAGCCATTCCA
>QDKV01004812.1_pt1 | contig 15397 bp, 15 predicted proteins | sample 1861101 | NCBI WGS metagenome assembly QDKV01 (sample SAMN04275158, study PRJNA302643) | Fungus metagenome, whole genome shotgun sequencing project. | isolation source: fruitbody | host: Mallocybe terrigena | place: Sweden | collected 2013 | reverse complement strand
CCAAGGGCGGATGAATGGTCAGAAAAGTGTTTTGACATGACTGAAGATGAAAGAAAGCAGGAGAAGAGGGCAATGGACGCTTATTTTGAAACGCTAGGTCAGTCTTACCATTTCATTTCTGCTAGTTTCGTGTTGATACTACGATACAGTCGATGAGATCTATTTTTGAATCGGGTCGCACCACTTTCGAGCATGTGAGACCAACTATGGCCTTGATAAATTATCTTTTTATCTACAAGTATATTTATTGCTCGCTACGCTCGCAATCTCCGAAAAGGGGGGTTGCTTTGCTCTGCTTCTTGGATACATTTGTTTAATGTTTTCTCTTGATAAACGAAAGTGTGGACGACATCTGTAGATTTAATTTTGTAAACTAAAAAAAACCGTTGGTGGAGAAAAAATCCTAAAGATGGCATGTTCTCTAGTTTTTGCATCTCTCCAAAAAGATCTGAAAGAGACAAATCCTGATGTTGTGTGGCCAATCAGTCGCACAACAATCGCAGCTGTTGCTAACGATCACAATGGCGAAGACTCAAATCTATTCTCTCTGGATCCGCCTTGAGGGAAAACCTCGGCCTCTATATCTTCGCAACTTTTCCTTCACGATCACTAATAGTACTGACACGGACCCCGTCTTGTTCGACCTTGCACTCCGTCTTGGACAACTTTCAATTGGGATCTAACTAAAATCCAAGACAGAGTTATTACCATGACTTCAACTACGACTACGACTTCTACGACTCTGGTGAGAGTACTTAATGGAGTGTACTGCATCAGTCTGCATGTTCCTATAACTCCATCAAATGAGACGTTCGCAAAACTTGAAGTTCAGTTTTTCTCCGACTATTGAGACTGAGACGGAGAGTGGGAACATTATGTAACGACATTAATGTCTCTAACGTTTAACAAAATTAACGTTTAACCTTCACTCGATGGTTGCAGTTAAGCTAAAGAAGGCCGACGCCCCAACTTACGTTGAATCTTTTAGTACGCTACCAACTTGGGAGGTTCTTACCTCAAGGATCGCTGAAAGGTTTCATATTCCGAGGCAAGACATTGCTGTTGGTTACCTCGACAAAGCAGAAGACTCAGTTACTCTGACCCACAATGAAGGACTCCACGAGTACTACAAGTCCCTTGATCGGTCTTCCCAAATCAAGTTTGTGGTGCTGGATCAACGGACTCCTGATTGTGAGTCGCTCTCAGTTGGTTCACATCTGCCGCCCTCATTGCCGTTCATCCAGGTCGAACCACAATCATTTCCTCTTGGGCTTCGGATTTCAATCTGTATGAGCTATCCAACTCCGGTAAGCATTCATGAATCAGCAACAGTCAGACTACGTAAATCATTGGCACAGTTAGCCTCTTCTGTTGGGTGCTCGGCACGTCAGAGACTGAATACTTTTCGGTTAACATTGGGAAGGAGAAGACGGTGGATGATTTGAAGAAACAGATAAAGGGGGAGCAGGCGCACACATTTACCGGAATTGACTCTGGTGCTCTTCGTCTCTGGAAGGTTTGTGATTTCTCCCACTGTGAGCGGATGCAAAGATCTGACATGTGGAAAGCTATCTCCACCAATTCCTTCTGCTGATACTGTGATACTAAAAAGTGTTGAAACCCCTGTAGAGGTTATGGGCTGCATCAAGTTGGAGCCTGCCAACAATATAACGACACATTTTCCGTCCCCTCTTCCAGCGCACATTCATATCCTCGTACAGCAGCCCACTTGTGCGTATGCTCACCATCTCTTTCTTCTGTTGCTTGAATGACAATACCTCTTTCTTAGTCTCTAGAAAGCATTCCAGATCTCTGGACTCGGAAGAGGCTTGGGCATCCAAGAAGATACGTATTGGTGAGACTGACATGGGTGGTTTTCTATTCACCAAAATGCCTCTGTGTGTCTCATTGACTCTTCTGTTCCCCATCATGTCAAATGGTGTACCCTTAGTTGATGAACAGGAGTTTCCCCCCAACATTTGTAAGGCATTTCATTCCACTGTCTGCTTTTTTTAAAAATGGGAACCTCCTACCCTCAGATGTTCCACGTCGAGACACAGTCTCTGCTCTTTATCAGAAACTTAAACGGGAGAGATGGATCCATGGTACTGTTAATTTTTCCCCCCGCTTTGTTTGAACTAATTTTTTTCAGTGCAAGGCACTCCAGCTAGTGGGAAGTCCATTTTGGCAAAACTCCTTCACCGCTATATCAATGAACAAGAACCGAATACCAAAGTGGTTTTTATTAATGCATGGCCAGAAAATCAGCAAGTGCAAACTATCGATAAAACAATTCTCATTCTGGACGAGGCACAGACAACGTATGGAGACAAAGATTTCTGGTCTAGGTTTAAAGTTGCAGCCATGGAGGATATGCGGGTCGTTGCTTTCGCCAGCCATGGTAGTTCTGGTTACACCGGGCCCGACAATGTAACACCCATGTTTATCGATTTGAAACAGCGTGTGGGCCTTGCTCGCCTTGACTGTGGGGATGGGATTGTCGTTGGCCTCCTTTTCACTAGAGACGAATTACATACCTTGGTACAACTGAGGTTTCGCGATAAGGGTTTTTCTGACTCATTCATTGACTGCATCTTTGATATGACGAACGGTCATGTGGGAGCTTGCCAGGATTTATTGGACAAGGTCATCGCGCACGAAGTAAAGAATTCTTTCCTTCTTTTCAACTAGAACTGATGCTAATTTAGTCATACCGTCATCGGGTGAAATCTGCGAAATATACATACGATATGTTTATCGCTGGTGTCCCCATGACTTACATATTCCAGAGCGTCTACAGAACGACAGTATTTGCCCGCGGTCTCCCGGATGCGGATTCGGACCTTCGTGACAATCCGAATATAACGGCTTTATTGAGAGAAGTCGTTTCAAAAGAATGCATCATCTGCCCAGACAAGTATCTTACTTCAGATCCCAAGAACGACGATAACCGAAAGGCGGCCCTCCGCAAGATATTCCGTTCTGGTTGGTTTCATACCGAAATTAGAGCAGATATTAGGGGAGTGTTGTACACGTTTGCATCCCCGCTCCACAGGCGATGTATTGACTGGATGGTTAACGGATTGCCACTGGACTCCAGGATCACTGAGTCGAACCTGTTAGATTTTGCCCTAGCTGTCATCAAGAGGTTTTCACGGCAAAGCCTAGAAAAACGCGAAATAGGTCCCAAGGCACAATCCATCCCAGAGGCACAATTCCAGGACGAATTCTACTCCGCATCCTCTAAGCACGCGAATGGTTCTGTTTCATTTCCAGAGTTTGGTACGAAAAGCGGAAGGATCGATTTCTTCATCCGGTCGAAAAAATGGGGTGTTGAACTGCTCCGTGACGGTAATCGATTGTACCAACATGCTAGACGATTCACCAAAGGGGAGTATGGTAAATGGATTGAGAAGGGATGGATGTCTGACTATATCATTATTGATTTTCGTACCCAGCATCCCAGGATTGGTCATCATCGAGGTAAGCTTCTTGTTGATGTCTGTATCGTATACTAACCTTTGAGTAGACGTCGATAAGCTTCTTTATGTTGTATCCGTTGATGACTGGAACACCATTGAGGTTCTCGACAACGAAGGAAGAGTCATTCGTCGATATAGTTTACTAAATAACTCCTAAATGAGTTGTTTGTTATTGTTGCTGGAAAGGGGTTTCATGTTTGAGCAGAGTTGTTTCGTGTATGTGCTACCACTCCTTCCTTATACCCAACCACTTTTTTATTTTTTTTATTTATCTCAACTTGCACCCCGCAAGGCCCGATCACATTCCTTTCACCACTCCTGTCTTTTTGCTCATTTCCACACTCTTTTTAAAATAAGGTGGCTGTTTGAAGCTTTTTATGTGATTTATGTGGTATATACCTTCACCCCCCCAAAGTGTGTTGGTTTTTTGTTGGAATAAATTTATCTTTTTATCTACAAATGTATTTATTGCAAGCAATCTTCGGCTGAAGGGGTGACAAAATAAAGCAAAACAGCTTCTACTTTTTTGGCGGGGCGAGCTTGCGAGCCATGATTATGCTGATCCCCACCATCTACAAACTCCTCCAAGCTCGTGCGTCTTAGTACTTAGACTAGTCAAAAAGAAAAAAAGAGAAAAAGAGAAAAAAAGGGTGAGTCATTACTGAACGGACTCGGCACACATGATCTAACTAAAATCCAAGACAGTCACAGTTAATTCGTTTGCTGACTTCAACTACGACTACGACTTCTACGACTCTGGTGAGAGTTTGCCATACAGAAACATCCTGTCTCATTTACATAAAGAGTAAGAAGGAAAGCATCAGCACTAAATCGTTTAGCACCCCTTTACTCATGTCCGAGTCCTCCGCTCGAAAACCTCAAATCTGGGGGGTAGATGAAAGCCTTTGGAATCCTGATAGGGTGAATTGCCTGCTTACTTTTTCGTTCGTTGCATATACTAAGACTTTTGCATGATTTAGAGCCGATATGCTGGTCGTCCTCCTCCCCTTCCAGGATGCCAAGGTTACAATGTTTGTCATCATCGATTCAGAGCTGAGGATTGAGTCATGCTAAGCCGATATTTTCTGATAGGGCAATTCTGACGAGGGCGACCTCAGTCTATTGGAACGTGTGAAAAGGGCGGATGAATGGTCAGAAAAGTGTTTTGACATGACTGAAGATGAAAGAAAGCAGGAGAAGAGGGCAATGGATGCTTATTTTAAAACGCTGGGTCAGTCTTGACACTTACCATTTCATTCTGCTAGTCGTGTTGATCAGTGCCATTTTAGAACCACTGGACTATGATACACTTGATGAGATTCATTTTTGAATCGGGTCGGGCTTGGAAACGTTCATACACCACTTTTGAGCATGTGAGACCGACTATTACTTAATGGAGTGTAATTCATGTTCCATCAAATAAGACATTCGCAAAACGTGAAGTTCAGTGTTTCGTGAGATCTACAAGTATCTCTCGGTCATTCAGAATCTTTGGAAAGAATCGGGGCACATGCTTTTGGGATGTGATCGAGACATTATGTGGATCCCAACTCTTGGTCGTGGCGTAGTGGGTGTGGGACAGTGGCTTCAGAACGAATGCCCTTTCAGTGAGTCGAGGTGCGGGTGGATGGGAAAGAAAACAAGACCTGACTCGGAGGGAGCACGAAGTGTTTGGTAGAGTTAGGAGGCAAAGAGAGACTCGATGTGTGAGATAAGGTCGGCAGGCTTTGTACTGTATACTAAACGTTGACAGCGACCATCTTTCGCCTGGAATACTTGAAACATACCAACTTAAACCTGTGCTTCCATCGTATTGGCGAGTGACCCCAACCAGACTTCGCAGAGTTTCAAAAGGCCATTGTCCAATACCGACAAAGGATCCTTACTGTTGAAAACCAGAGATCAAGGATTGGGGGTCGATCATTACGATTTGGATGCTGAGCGCCTACGTCCCCGACGACTAAGCCTTCCAAAGCGAGCAGTTGAGCCCAAAGTCCTCAATGACCAGGGATGATTCGTGGCGAAAAACGATACCGATTCCGACCAACCAAAACATAACAGAGATCGGGAACACGGAAAACCCCTCCAACTCCTCGAGTAAGTGAGAGAAATGCGAAGGTGGCTCTGCTCAACCACCTTCGCATTTCTCTCACTTACTCAACAACCCCATCATAAATTCACATCATCTCCAGTTTATGTGTCACCATCAAAAACCGTAGGCCTTCTCCTGGATTGTGGCGAGGTGGAGACGAGAGCCCGAAAGGCATTCCATCCACTACATAACGCCTCCCGAGGGATATCATGTTCTCCTGCATGTTCGCCTGTTGCAGCTATCCGGATATCCGCGTCCGTTATCACGTTGGTCGAACGCGAAGCTGGTGGCTGCCAGTTTATCCCTTAACCGTGACCACTTCACTTCCACCTCCTCAACCAGCGGTATCTTCAAGTCTCTTTCCACAATCCAAACATGTCCCTCACTCGGCTCCCACAATCTCACCGACCAATCCTACGAATATGCTATTCCCACACCTGAAGCTCTAACGATCGCGGCCACCGCCTCATTCGACTCGAAGGGGCTGAGAGGGACGATCGGAGTGGTAAGTGAAAGTGACATCGGAGAATTCAATTGGGAAGAGGGTGAAAGGTTCCCGCTCTACCGAATATGCGCCGCTTTCGGCCGTGCCTCTTAGCTGGCAAGTCTAAAACAGAGGGAGTTGGTGATGAATATCCAAGATCGCCAACAGTGGTCCCAATAAGTTCTGATATGATACCAACACGTTACCCCCCTCCCCAGTGTCCGGAATCTATTTGCGAGTGTTCGTCATGTCGAACGTCCAGACCAATATGAAAGAGTACGACGTGCCGTCCGAGAGAGCACTTTTTTTGGATCCCTAATCCACTTGAAGAGAGACCAAATCTGGCACGGGCAAGTCGTGTGTTAGAGCTCCTTCGTAAGCAAGCATGAGACCTCCATGGCTGAATAATGCAAGATCTGGAGGCCGTTTCATCGCAGGAAAAGAGAAACAGACCTGGTGTAGAAATCAACTTCTCCGAGAGTTCCCCGACCCCCGCCTCGTTCGTAGGGCAACGAGGACGGACCAGCATCACCACCTATTGTCCGGCTGGATTCAAGACTATCCAATAGGCAATCTTTTCAAATTCCTGTCTGTAAAAAGATTCACGTTTGATTCGGATGGAATGATGCACGTACGGACCTCAAGGCTGTTGATCTTACATGAGACAGAGACCAATCCCTCGGATGACGTAGAGACGGGCAGTTGCGGCCTTTAACCATAATAATTTGCAGAGGGAAAAGGCGAGTTATTTCGTGAGTATGCTCACTCTTTTCTGAGAGTTTGTCCCTCTTAGGTCATGGCCGGCACGTCGCCTTCTTTCTTCAAAATCTTCATATTCGTAGTGGGACCTATCCTCCGTGTGAAACCCGTGTTATACGCCTGTTCCTTCCCGTCGCCGTCACGAAGGGATGAGGCCTCTGGACAATCGTCGTGAAATTCTGAAGTGCTATGAAGCATTCAAGGTGTTTGTGAAAAGTAATTACTTGTTTTCAGTTCTGCACTGATGTACGAACAATCTGACGATGGTTTTTTCTACTTTGAGGTCTGCACGCTGCGGATTCTTTCGACAGCAGCAATCTCTGGTTGACCTCAAGGCATCATGCTAGGATATGTACCAACGCTCACCAATTGACAGCCGACGGAGATCGAGGGAGCGACTGCCGCCACCCACGACGTCTCTACTACAACCACGGTTGTCAACTGGGGCTTCCAAGTTCGCCGTAGTCACGCATGACTCAGCATGGAGTACGAGAAAGACCTGATAAGGATAGAGGAGGTGTATTTGAGGTCGTCCCTGTAGAAAGAAGTGTGTGCACATGGAGATACTCTACTTCGCAGGCGCAGAAACGGTTTTCAGTTCAGACAATTCAACCAATGGCTGTCATTCGAAAGCCTTAGCCCCGAGTCCGCCGTCACAAGCAGCCGGCCATCTTTAACCCGTATTCTCCTGATTCTGTATCTGTAACCTCATCGGATGTGCACAACCGCACCTAACACTCGCTCCCTTAGAAGTTAGAATCAACGTTGATTCCAGTACTACCAAAACAAGGGCGGGAAAAGGAATTTGGGGGTGGGCTGCAACCCGCGAAATAAAACTAGGTATTCGCATATTCTTTCAATAGGAAAACGTAAATGCCTACATGAATAACAAAAAGCCAAGAAATGATATCACGTGTAATGACAATACATAAGTACAAAGCTAGAGTGCAGAAGGATGTGCGTATTTGAATAACTTCTTAGCGTACTCTTCTGCCTTCTTCTGGTTTTTCAACTTGAGGTACCCATCCATGATAACACGAAACAAATACGGACTCTCAGTCTCCAGGCCCTCCTTCATAATGTCTTTCTCCAGTTTGAGCAGTGGATCCAGTGAACCAACGTTAAATTTCGGATCCGCAATCATCGCCTCCCTCCCCTGAAAGAGTTTGCTGAGCCTTTCCTCGAGTTCTTGGCGTAGCTTGTCGCTCTCAGGCGTAGCATCGACACATGCAGTGCATTGGCATACGAAGCCGTACGTTTCGAGTTGTTTTCGTCGTTCTTTAGCTGGCATCGCCTGGTTACAATAAGAAAGGAAGATCTGGTCGCCTGCATTGATGTCTCTGATGGCAATATATTTCATTGAGAAGGATTGGGCGTCAAATTCCACACATATGCTTGAAATGCAGCTGGAGAAACTCTTAACAAAATATAACAAGAAACAATAACTAGAAAACCAACCTATGATTAAACCTTGAACCCACTTTCCCAACCGCGCTATATCCATATCCTTCCCACCCGTTTCCATGCTCTCCCTTGATAATCTCCACCTTGATCATATTCGACCTCATGATTCCATACAACGCTTCCCCTTTGTGGCAATTATTCAAACTTATAAATGCCTTCGCATCTTCTGGGGTCATCATATCCACCATCTTCTTAAGCCATCCCTCGGCGACCTCTGTGCTCATCTCATACAGTTCCGCATCAGTCAAGCCCTTCGTCTCTCCCAGTGAGTACGGCATAGCTGTTGGGTAGACGACCAGCGGTCTTTCAGCGAAGATCAGCTCGTGCACTTTAATATCGTGCTTTGCAAAAATGCCGAGACCCATTCCAGGAGCTTGCCTAATCTGGAAAAGATTTGGTAGTCGAGTTTTTGGCACAGGCTGGGTGTCTATCAACTTGTTGGCCATCGACAAAGGGAGGGCACAGTAAGAAAAACGCTCGTTCGGTCGACTTTGTCTAATCGATGGGACGCGCATTACCCACAATTGGGAGAGATCTTTATTTCTACCTCCAGCGGTCTGGAAATCCCTCTTTATCGCTGTGAATGTATGCTTGTGAAATGACCTTAAATTCGTATTTGGGAAAATGCCTTACATATTCCTTTTGTTCCTTCCACGGGTACTGTGGGATATGGAAACGGTGTGTCAGTTATGTATGACCTCCACGAGCTGGACGATGCTTCCAACGTACTTGCATCTGCCGCACCAGCTTCCTGGTCTCCGAGTGTAGCCTCTTTGACTGTGACCGCTGCATTGGAACAGCCCTCATAAAGAGGCTGCTGTTTGATTTTTTTGCTGTTCAGAAATCCGCGTTTCATTATGGGGGTTGGGGAGCCGCAAAGGAGATTCTCTGACCCCATGGCCTTTTTATCACTTCGTTCTTTCCAAAAATGGATAACTTCTATTTCACGAGGTGTCGCACTGTGCGCATATAGTTGGTCTACAGTTCCCCGTTCTGCTGAAGTTGCGGAGGAAACGAACCCAAAATTTTTATTCACATATTCGAACCCGGACAAATGAATGCTAGTAGTTGGCGAGTCTCCCAAACCCAGCACCTTCGTCAACGTAAAATTGGAAGACACATGTCAGTGATCGAACACGCATCGATTCCAGATCTCCCATTGACATCTCGAGTTCCTATTTTTTCACAGTGAATTCTAGGGAATATCAGTGTATAATACAACTACTTCGTCGGTGCGATGCATTTTTTTATCTTTTGTATATACTCCAAGTTGTATCTTTCTCGGATTCCCCAACTTTATGTAACCCTCCACAATAACATCTACGGAAAGGTCTTGTGAGCCTCCAGGTCCTCCTTCATAATGTCTCTCTCCAGCTTGAGCAGGAGATCCAGTGCACGAACGCTAAATTTCGGATCCGCAATCATCGCTTCCCTCCCTTGCAAGAGTTTGCTGACCTTTTTCTCGAGTTCTTGCCGTAATTTGTCACTCTCGGGTGTGGCATTCACACACACACAGTACACTGGCATACGAAGCGGTAACTCTCGAGTTCTTCTCGTCGTTCTTTGGCAGGCTGCAAACTGTTGCAATACGAATTGAAGATCTCCTTGCCTGCATCAATGTCTCTGATAGCGATATATTTTATCGAGAAGGATTGGACGTCAAAATCCGCGATTACGCTTGGCGTGCAGCTGGACAAATCGCCCTTAGCTAAGTATGACTGAAAATAACACTAGAAAATCCATACCTATGATTGAATCTCGACCCCACTTTCCCAATCGCACCATATCCATCCAACTCCCCTTTATTCTCGTCCTTGAAAATCTCTATTTCGTCCTGAGGATTCCAAACAAAGTCTATTTAATTTCGTGATGACAATTATTCAAACTCCTAAAGGCCTTCGCATCCTCCGGGGTCATCATATCGAGCGCCTGCTCAAGCGATCTCTGGAGACACCTTCTGTGGTTCTCAAGTACTTCCGCTTTATCAGTCAAGCCCTCGATTCCACACTGTACAGGAAAAGCAGTTCGACAGACAAACAGCGGTCGTTCAGCGAAGATTAGCTCGTGTTTTTTTGATGTCGTGCTCTGCAAACACGCCAAGACCCATTCCAGGTGCTGGCTTATTGTGGAAAAGATTCGGTAGACGAAGTTTGGGCACGGGCTGAGGAAAACCCGGAGTTTCTGTTATCTTGCACAACGTTGACACAGGGAAAATACATAAAGAAAAACGTTCGTTCGGTTGATTTTTTTTGCAATCGACGGGACGCGGATTACAGACAATTGGAAGGGATTATAATCACTGCCCTCAGTGGCCCGAACGGCCCCAGCCTTCAGCAAGCCTGTTAAATAATGCATACTTGTGAAACGATCTTTGGATTCGTATTTGGGAAGATGCGCTCACATAGCCCCTTTACTCCTTCCACAGATACTTTTCTGAGAACGGCGTGTCAGTTGATACGCGTGCTCAACGATATACCCGACGTACTTCAACGTATCTGGTGCACTACTAGTAGCTTCCTGACATACTGGTATAGCCACTTTCACCGGGGCTGCTAAAGAAGCACCTTCATAGATAGGCCGCTGTTTGGTTTTTTTGCTGTTCAGAAATCCGCGTTTCATTATGCTGGAGTTGAGCCCATATGATCACTGATTTATCCGCCACTGAGGTTCATCTTCACTGCATCTTCATTTTTTCATTTGACGAATATTGTTCTACAGCCCTCAAAGTCGATGCGGCTGCTCAACAAGCTCTTCAGGATTTCCAACGAGCGGCGTCTTCGGGTGTCACTGGTCAAGTAGTCGCATTGGCTGGGATGTTCTCGATGGACGGTGCAAACGTTGGGATTTCGACTAGTAGCGTGTAAGTAAATATGTTACGAGGGGATAAAAGGAAAAGGCATAGCACATACACCAGCTACATTTGTAGATGTAGTCGATATCGGCTTGGGGTCTACCTGCATACCATCCATGAGTACTTGGACATACTAGTAGGACGTGGCATTGGCTTTAACTATTTTCAGTCAAATCTGCACAAACATTGTATAAAAAACCCTCGAGGCCTAATTACGCATTGTGACTTATTGTGAGCCTGTTCAGCCATGAACTCAGAAATCCGAGTGTACACCAGTTCCATTCTGTGCCACCTGGTGTTCAGCCAGTATTGAATACAGAGCAAATAGCTGGGCCATTGGTTGCTCCAACTCCTGCATCCTTAAACGATTCTTCGAGGTACTCTCCAAAGGGGTGGAGCATGAGGCTTGGGCGATGAACGAAGCCATGCTGGTAATACTATCCCTGCAATTGACGTTTCTTACTTTTTCTCTCGTTGCGTCGCGTTTCGAGTTCATGAATGGTTCGGGAACAAATGGTCAAGTTTGAAGTCAAATTGAATGAGTTTATGGTCATCCCAAATTTCACATCCCTGGGAAATGGTTTGCGTGTCTCCTAAAGGAGAGTGAAGCCAATTACATATGTGAAAGAAAAAAAACAGTGCATAACTTGCAAGAATTACTACATGTGAGCATTAGTCTATTATGGTACTCAAGCGAAGAAGTCCTGGGATTGGGTAAGAGATTTTGATTCTAAATTGATGAACCTTGAATTTAAATTAGCTCTTGAGTCGTTAGATACTTTCTCAAGATCGCATCTTGCACGCCTGCAAGGAGAATTCGCATGGAACCGATATCCTAAAAAGGGTGATAAGGGTCATTGATTCATATTTCCCAAAACCAACACAAGTCAACCACGCACAATAGCGGAGGTTTCATGACACATGAAGGGGCGAGCGTATGGAGATGCCTTTTTCTGGTGTTGAAGGTTCCGTCAGTATCGAGACGACCGAGGTTAATTAAGCATTACATACATGATGATACTTGAATTCTTCTTTGAAATCTGCACCGTCCAAACGATAGGTTTCCTGAGATTACTATAACCGTACGAAAAACGAAGGGAACACATACACTGCGTCACTGACGTTACGTTGTTCGGCCGATTTCCATAGGTTGGTACATATTTCTTAACTTGGACACCGGACTCGAGCGTCGTGTGCAAAACATCTCGTTTGTTAAGGAATAAGATGATCTGTACGTTAGCAAGAAGCTTGTTGGCACAAAGATCGCGCCATAGGTGAAGACTGTCTTCCTGTCAAGGGATGGAAGTTAAGCAATTGACACGAGGACAAAATATAATACATACGAGACGGTTGACCTTGGGATCCTCCTCGAGAAATTCATTGAACGAAAGTGGTGCAAGAAAGAGGATGCATTGAACTAGTCGTTGTCAGATTCAGCGGATGAGGGTGATTAAAATGTTTGCTTACCATCGTCGAAGAAGGGTGCCCACATTGCACGCTGGGAAAACGTTAGAAGGAATTCAACAACATTTTAACTACCCTTACCTGGCACCTGGACCCTCCTATGTCCGTAATGTAAAACTCGCTTGAGGGGCGTTCTGTGCCTACGACATATCAAGCATATCGCATTGTCTAAGTATGGGTAGTTTACCTTCGAGCTTAAAATAATGTTCTTCAGAGCCCAAGGTCTTGATGCGCGCTCTGATAATATCAGCTGTATGAAGAAACCACTGAGATGGACAATAATGTATAACGTGAAGAGCGCGGCATACAATCCGTTGGCATATAATTCAGGGTTGTGATCCGCTCGATATCGTCCATAAAACTGGAGGACAAACGTGATAAATATCAACCTGAATAGGTGAAGAGGTGACGCACAATCCTGATGAACCCTTGAGCGACGGACGGCGCCTCTTCAAAATTTTCTGAAAATCAGGATTCCTCCACAGTGCAATAATGTCATCTCTTTGGGCAACCAGCACAGATGTGGGATCATGAACCATGTTCGCTGAAACCCGGCTTTGTGATCCCCTTCGGAGAGGGATACTCTCATTCCCAGTCGCAAGAACATGAGAAAGAAAAGGCAGGCCAACTTTCTTCTCGAGGAGGACCTTCCAACTCGTACTTGTGCGAACAGACATTCGGCGGCAGTCGGCACAGCCTGGTGCAAGGAGCTTGAGGAGGTCGGATTCGATATAAAAAAGTGGCGACAGGCTCAGCTGAAGTCTCCGGAGACTTCGGAGGGGAGAATTGGTATTCGTGTCGGGCGGTGTTCCTGGATGCGCATCGAGTTGATATTCTTCGGAAAGTGCATCTAAAATAGTCTTTATTGATCTGCAATTCGGACAGTAAGAGGAAATGCAAAAAGAGTGCACGAATCGTACTACATACCCGATGACGTTTAAGTGAACAACTATTTTCCAGGCCGGACGATCTCGTTCAAAATGTTTTGGCGCAAAAGCTAGTTGGAAGTCTGATGTCAAAGCAACATTAAGTGTCACGTATAACGTCCGAGTAGAGGGACATCATACTCTTAAGGACAGCACTCTTGGTGAAAAAAAGGATCAAAATTAAGAGTTAACTTTTCAAAAGACAAACGAACCTTTCCCGATTCCGATTGCCCTATGACGAACTGTTGTTAGTAAGGGGAATTAGGAATAAGCGCTAAGTGATCACCAAGTAACAGAATTTTGACTCCATTTCGCCGTCGATCCAGCTCCTTCTTCTCTTCCAATAACCACAGATCAATTTCTTTGGAAGCCGTTATGGCGTCCTGCGACCCTCCATGTGGGTGACCCAACTCAGAGTCGTTTGAGGTCGCGATTGACCCCCCATAGGGATTGTTGATCAGTGCCGATATCCTTTTCGACTTGTCCTTGGGATTCATGACCGCTAACTCTAATGTCGAATATGAGAAAAAAGAACAAAGGGTCTGAAAACAAGCGTTGATTTGAATCGGCTACATTTTGTTGGAGGTGCCTATGTCATTCCTTGTACGCTTGGCGACACTGCAAGCCGAAGTGACTTACCAATTTCATCAATACTGGATGACTTATGACATGTCGGAACTTCAATTCTGCGGCTTTAGACCCATGAATGGGAAATTCCCCTGAAGAATGATTAGCATTCTGTAGGAAACTTCCATTGTATAAGTTGTCCTGTCTACTCACTACAATTATATGTATAGTCGCAGAATGTTGAAGGGGCTTAACAATGGACGATTTTCCATAGGATTTACGGCACTAGAAACGATCCTGACGTGGGCCAGCTTCGGAGACCGAATCGTCAGATTTGTCCTCCTAAACAGTGCGCCACCAAAGCCCACCATCTGTGTATGGCAATATTTGATGTTGGCAATTTATCGGCACCTGCCAATGACATTTAGAACTGGAAGGGGTCTAGATTTAAATTTAAGGTTTAGAAACGCTTCGGGACGCAAAATTTTTTCCGTGCTCCAGGAACTGATGGGAACTACCTAAAAAGGTTTTCTTGGCGACATCTGTTTCCAATGGCTTAGAATTTCACATAGGCGGGCGCCGGGCGGCGGCCAGATGTCACAAAGGCATCTGGCCCCGAGTATAAATTGTCACATTAAAATCGAAGAACAGTGCAGTATTTTTATTGCAAATAATCTGCATTTCTAAATGCTGTGGAAAGTCACCCAACATTGTGTGGACTTCAAAACAGCAGTTTATTTTATATTTATTTGCCAGTGTTCACCGTCAGCATGTCTTGTCAAGTTAGCGATTATACTGTTGACCAGAAATAAGCAATATTGAACAGTTCATATTCTGAGAAATTGGATACTGAACCAAAGAAAACACAAGGGTGGAAAAGGTATTATAGTTACCTGAAAATTCAGATACTGTGGTGACAGTTCGGAGTACCGGCCCCCGGTAGATCTAGTGAACCTGTGTAATAAGATTTAATGGAATGATTGGTATTTTTATTGCAACTCATGCAGGAGAGTGCAGGGTATCAAATTCTAATTGACGTCCTCTTGAGTCTTGTTTGGCAATACTCACACTGATTCAGATCATTTAAACCTCTCGACCCAAAGTTCAATTCAAATCATGGAGTTACTTCAACGCCTACTGAAATGAAGACCAGTCAATTCTATCCTTATTTCTCGATCCCGTTTCCCGGATATCAGACAAGTGCCGCATCGTTGGACGACCATGAGGGCAATTCCAGGGTTGGTCTATCATACCCATATGGCGTATCACCTGGTAATTAAGTTCAGGTGAGGAACCAATATTTGTCTT
>QDKV01004813.1_pt1 | contig 15400 bp, 22 predicted proteins | sample 1861101 | NCBI WGS metagenome assembly QDKV01 (sample SAMN04275158, study PRJNA302643) | Fungus metagenome, whole genome shotgun sequencing project. | isolation source: fruitbody | host: Mallocybe terrigena | place: Sweden | collected 2013 | reverse complement strand
TCTAGTCACGTGACATCCCGATCAACGATTGATACGCTTGTCCCAGCAACTCTGTGTTAGTTGGCGTAAGGTGTAACAACGTGCAGGTGATGGGTGGTGGAACTATTGCAAGCTGTAGTAGTTGATGGTACAGGTGATCATCAGAAGAGAAGTCGATACAACAAAGGGAAAAGCTGAGTAAGTTGATGACACTGCGAACATGTTTTTTAGAAAATTCCAGATCTAGAAGGATTGAAAGACTGAGGGGAAATCAGGGTTTGGAAGATGAGGAGGCCTACATAGACTAAACAGCTTCCTGCAGTTGCAAGGAAGAGACTGTCAGGAAGAATAATATTCTTCTGGTGGACAGAAAGGATGGAAGTGAGAGGGATAGTTGCACTAGCTTAGAAATTAAAGCTCTAAAGGGTAATTTACATACATTAAAAATTGCAAGGCTGAGTAGTGAGGGAACTTATGGGCAGAAGCTTGGCGAGTCATTTGTACAATCCCTGTTGTAACCCTCCAGGAAATAAACACAGCTGTCGGAACCTTCCCAAATCCCCTCTCATTCTGCAACATCTGTCTCTGCTGTTAGGATTCGCCATCCATTTTCTCTAGCAGGATCCTGAGCGACCTGACATTTGATGTTTGTGCAGAGCAGGAGATGATGTTCAATCGATTTTTCCTCAAATGCTTTATTGGAGATTTGGTTATGGGATGTTTCTTCACGCTGAGTGATGAGGAAAAAATGTATTGTATTATATACAACAGTGGGATCGATATCATTCTTCAAATTACCACTATATTTGATGATTTTTGTTTTGGAGTTGATAAACCACCAACCTTGGAAAATTTTTTGAAAATCATCAACATCTTTGAAAGTCTCAGTAATGGAGATGCGGTTGTCAGGGGTTCGGTATGTTATGGTAAAATTAGTGTTTGGAAGTCTGGTCTTGCAACCGGAAAAAGACCGGGACTGGACCGGACCAAGACCGATTAGGACCGCAAATTCCCAGGACCGCAAAAGACCGAAGACCGCAGTCCGGTCTTCGGTCCTTCACAATCTTGGAATTTGAGGGACCGGTAAAAGACCGGTTTAAACCGGTCTGAACTGGTCTTTTCACCACGAAGGCAAGCTCAGGGTAAGTCTATTATTTTTATTAATTTTCATTCAATTTGATCTAAAATTTTCACGCATCAACAACAACATCAACAACAAACAGGGTTGTTGATCTCACCGACCACCTCACACAACAACGGCCACCCCTCCCTTACTCGAAATGTGACGCGGAGGGGGTAAGTTTCCTTTAAATTCGATATATGTTGTATACTAACGAGTAATACCAGGAAATCCACACCCGTCGACTCTTTTTTCGAGTGACGGAAGGCCTACCCACCGCAAACCCCTCCCTCGCTCGGAACGCGAGACGAAGGGGTTTCATACCACCCACTACCCACCACCCACCGCTCCCTCGCTCGGAACGCGAGACGGAGGGGTTTCCCACCGCAAACCCCTCCCTCGCTCGGAACGCGAGACGAAGGGGTTTCATACCACCCACTACCCACCACCCACCCCTCCCTCGCTCGGAACGCGAGACGGAGGGGTTTCATACCACCCACCACCCACCCCTCCCTCGCTCGGAACGCGAGACGGAGGGGTTACATACCACCCACCACCCACCCCTCCCTCGCCCGAAACGCGAGACGGACGGGTTTCACACCCTTCCTAGCCACCACAAGCCGCTCCCTCGCTCGAAACGCGAGACGGAGGGGTTTCATACCACCCACCACCCATCACTCTTACAGTCACCAGCCCCGAAAACGAGCACGACTGCTCGTCTTCGGGGTTTGGACCTTTCTCTTGTCCACTACCCCCGAAAACGAGCAGTCATGTTCGTTTTCGGGGGTTTCGACCATTCTCTGGCTGCCACCAGCCCCGAAAATGAGCACGACTGCTCGTCTTCGGGGTTTGGACCATTCTGACAGCCACCTGCCCCGAAAACGAGCATACCTGTTCGTTTTCGGGGTTTCGACTGTTCTCTGACAGCCACCAGCCCCGAAAACGAGCCTCGGGCTCGTTATTCATTTAAATACAATTAAATAAATCAGATAGTAGGTAGTAATTAAATAGTTGTATATTGTAAATCCGTAGTACTAGCATCCGGTCTAGACCGGTTCAAACCGGTTTTGAACCGGTTTGGACTGGAACCGGTCTAGACCGGTTTAAGGACTGCAAAAAACCGCTCAGGACCGGTCCATACCGGTTCGGTCCGGTTTTTTGTCTGATCTGAAAATATTAGGACCGGTCTCGGTCCCGGTCCAAGGCTCTCAAGGCCAAAAGACCGGACCGGACCGGACTTTCAAACACTATTCATCGCACCAATCTACATCATTTCCTATCCAAATACTTCGACCCTTTGGCATGACTACATCTACGCCTTGGATGCCAGTTTTCAGTGAACGTGCAGCACCTACCTTCGACAGAACACATCCCAATCATCTCCCTCGCTTCTTCGCTCAACTTGAGACCCTCTTCGATCGATGTAACGTGCAGTCTGACCTCGAAAAGAAGACCTACGTGACCGCCTATGCGGAACCCGAGTTAGCCAAGTGCTGGGAAGCACTCCCTCAGTTCTACAAAGCTTCGCACACCTACTTCGACTTTAGAGCCTGTCTACTCGACTTCTATCATCAAGGATCATTCAAGTACATCGCTTTAGACCTCGATCGAGTCATCAATGAACGTCTACACATTGGTTATCACTCCCTACACGATCTATCCGAGTTCCACCTTCAGTTCAACGCAATCGCCTCATTCCTTGTATCAGTCGACCTTCTATCACCAAGAGAACAGTCACAGGCATACCTTCGAGCCTTCGATGCAGAAGTATCATCTCGAATTTCGATCCGTCTTCAGATCGACCTTCAGGATCATTCGCCTTCACGTCCATACACGGTAGATGAGATCTTCAAAGCAGCAGAGTGGATTTTGCTGGAGATCTTGACTCAGTCATCATCATCAACCTCAATTCTACCTTACTGCTCGACTCCGAGTCAAATAGAACCGTTAGAAGTCCCTGAAACATCAGAAACATCGAAGATGTTGGATATCATGTACTCTATGTCTCCTAGTGATGTACCTTCGCATTGCCCATCGACTTCGCCTTCAGACATCGAAATTGCATCGCAGGAAGCACTAGACGATCGCATCGCAGAGTTAGAAGCCGAAATCGGAGCCCTTCGTGCAGAGAACGAACACTAGAAGAAGTAGAAGATCCACAGCCATGGTACTCTGATTTCGAAGTTTCTTCGAACCTCTTGCATCGAACTTAATTCCTTCGATTCAGACATCGATCCTATCACTTCACGCCTCGACTTCACCGAGTTTCGCTCAAGTTTCGAGTCAAACCGTTCTAACCACAGTCTACAGCATTCCTTCGTGTCCACCTGGGTTATTACATCCAAACTATGCTTCGATCGAGCCATATTTCGAGTTAACGGATGTATTGCATTGTCTAGACGCCTCGACTACCCTTCCTGATTCGATCTCACTGCCCACAAGTCATAGTACAGACACATCGACCCTCATAACCTCGATTGCGCGAGTAGAACACCTCAGCTCGTCTCAGTTCATCAACCCAAGTATTCCGTACTTAGACACCATCATTCCTACCTTTGCATCGACTGCATCGACTCACATTCCTCTCGACTTCGACCTCATTATCATTCCAGATGCGCCTCGCACTTCGGTCACATCAGACATCTCCGACTTCGTTTCCTTTGCCTCAAAAGTCATGCCTATCGCTTTGAGTGACTCGAATGTCACTATTGCTTCAGATCTCAGTCCTATAGCATCATCCGATGTTGCCTTCGCTTCAAGTGACTCGAAAGTCACTGTTGCTTCGAACCTCGCTTCTCGTACTGCGTCTACTTCGTCTATTGTGTCTATTGCGTCTATTGGTCTATTCTAGTTGCCTCAGACTCGAATGTCTCTGGCTCAAACTTCGTTTCTCTTGCTTCGACTTTTGTATTGCTCTTTTCTAACTCATTCACCTTCGATCTAGAGTCATCACGCCTCGATTTTGACTTCGTATTGCAGCAGCAACGCGATTCAGCTTCTAGTTCGATGTTTTTCCTTCTTTTCTTCATTTTGATGATCCTAGCTTTGTTCTGCAATCAGTTGACTTTGTGCAAGGACTACAGATATAGTCTCTGGCCAAACAAGTGATATCGCTTGATGCATCATTACCTCAGTGTGCGTTTTCGACTTTTCATTTCTTTTTAAATCTTGTAGTTAGATTTCGAGTCAGATTACTTCAGCTTTGTTTCAAGTTACTTCCTATCATCCTTCTATTTCGTTTCGAGTTTGTGCTTCGAGTTTCATTCATTTCCTTTCATATTCCGCTTCGACTTCAATCGCACTGCGATTTCGATGACTGAGGACAGTCAATATTTCAGTTAAGGGGAGATGATGTGCAGCATACGTCCCTGACCTCTGAAAATGGATATTTAGCAAGATTGAACCACGTCTACCCTCGCGCCTTGTCTTGACCCTCGTACCACGCCTCGGGCTACACACACAGCATCATACATCATCAGTTTGCATCTTCGAGCCTCAGATAGGTCCCCATATGTCCCTTAGAGCCTCCGATCAATGCTTCGACGCACTTGGATGCTTCATGACCCGTGTAACGCCTTGATCTACCCAGCTCTACCTCGACGTGCTACTGTGAAAAACATCGCACCACTCCACCGCCGCATCAGATGGGTCAAACCACTTTTAAACTAGTTGGAACAGGTCATAGGAGGTCTAGTAACATCCCGGATTCAACAGAACATCCGAAATGACGGCCTCAATACTTCGAAGCTCGTTTGCGTCAATGCGTCGAAGTACTAGTAGATGCGTCCATCAGGAAAATGCGCAATGTCTTAAAGTGCCTTAAGGTACTTTGGGACACCTTAAATGCCTTATTTAAGTCCGTTTAAGTTACTCTAAGGAAATGACTGATTGACTTAAAGTTCCTTATTTAAGGCAAGATGCCTTATTTCAGGCAAGTCATTTACTGGAATTCCCTTAATGTGCCTTTGTGACTTATTTCAGGCAATTTAAGGACATTAAGTAGCAGTAAGTTATAAGTTGTTTCCTATTTCAGGAATGCCAATTTAAGTATGACAGGAATTTCAAGTATTTTTAAGTGAGTTTTAAGAAAATTTCAGTCACATCAGTCTCATTCAGGTCTTTCAGAAATGACATTATATTCCATCTAGGACTACTGGACTACTATAGAAATTTTTGTAGAATCATGATAGAGCTGTGACAGGTGATAAAAACCAAATATAAAAGGAAGTTGAATTAGTATTAACTCGACTGATGGCATTGATCATGGGCCAAGTTGAATTGGCATTGACCGAGATAAGAATAAAGATGGCGTCGACCGAAATGAGCCAAGTTGAATTGGCATTGACCGAGATAAGAATAAAGATGGCGTCGACCGAAATGAGCCAATTTGAATTGGCATGGACCGAAAGTAAGGATGAAGATGGCAGCAACCGAAATACTATGAGTCAAGTTGGATTGGCAGGAGACATAAGGAGCAGTGATGTGGCGGGCAAAGAAACCCTTTCCGCACTGCTGCCACCCACCTCTATTCCGAGTCCCAGGTGAGTTCTAAGTCCTCCTCTGTCACTGCTGCATGGTTCTTTCCCTTCGAGGTTGTAGATGTCTTGACGACATTTGAATATTCAGCTGCAGCTCTCATAATATTTTTCCAATCCTTTTCCTTCAACTTCGAGATACCCTTCCCATAGAGTTCCACCCTTGCCTGCCATGTGGTCTCACTGAACGCAAACATACTTGTCGTAAGCCTCTTCTTTGGGTGACTTGGGTCTGGTTTCGGAACCAACTTGTTCATGTTGAAGTCATAGTCACCGTCGATGGTCAGTGTCAACGCACGCTCGACCTTTCATGAGAGTATTGTCAGTAGTTGTAACAAAAGAAGAATATTCAAGACTTACGGCTGCAGCTGTAATTGCGAGAAGTGTCTTTGGATATCCAGATGATGGCAGGGGAGCATCCGTATCATCCCTCACATCCTTAATGTGCTTGAAAGAGGATGCGAATGTTCGTAAAAGAACACTGCCTTGATAGGGTTGTGATTTACGGACCTAACAAGATAGTAGCAAAGGTATAGCAGCCCTTGATAGAAAGAGAATGTACATACTGTGTTGTTGGGAGCGACAACATAACTCCCGAAGATAAACCTTTTACCTTCCAGGAGAAGCCCAGCATGCTCTCGACGAAGCTCTGTAATCTCCACTCCCGAAAGACCATCAGCTTGAAGGTCATCAGAACGTTGGAAGTCCATTTCGAAATTCACAATTGCAGATGTCGCAGATTGGGTGCGGATGTCGCAGAGCTTTTGATTCAACTGGTAAAGTGTTCAGACGAGATTTCTTAACATAACTGACACATTACCAATTGTACATGTGGTTGGCTATCCGCAAAATTGAGAGGATGAGAATCACCAAATCTCCAGTCCCAAAATTTCTGAGCACAACCTCCTATTTCTTTTGTTGTCGGCCATGGACTCAGCTCATAAAAGAAGCAATAAATGAAATTCGGCTCAATAGATTTTGACCAACCGAGCAAAACATCAGGACCAAGGATGTTTCCCTTGGAGCGGCTCTTCCTCATTTCATTCGACAACTTCTCGACCTTAACAATAGCCTACAGTAAGGATCAGACTTGAAAGGGAAACGCGTATGGACAACGCACCGCACTTGAGAGCCGATTCATTCCTTTCAGTGGACTCTGCAGAATCGCCGCTCGCTCAGCGGCGTCATCTTCGTCTGAAAGACTAATTTGAGGTTCTGCAGCCATGGAATTTGGCTTGGACTTCAAATCTTTTCCAACATGGGTGGATCGAGTAATACCGATGCCATTGCCAGAGGTGGCAGAAGTGCGGGATTTTACATCACGTCTTGCATAATCATTGTCTGCGTGAGTCGGCTGTTCATACTTCATATTGGGAAAACAAGAAGCATTCAGCCAGGCGTACATAGTTCAAAATTTCTGATACTTACTGTAGAATGAGCCAGCTGATGACTAGAAAATGTTCCGCTACGTGGGGCGGGCTTTGAGATGCTGTAGAGTAGAGAGCAACTGAGACTAAGACAACAGAAAGTCATGAAAAACGCACATTGCATCTTGGCCACCGAGCAATGCTGTTGTCGCCTATTGGGCGGTATCAAACACAAGGCATTCAATAAGATTTCTAGTGCTTACCTTGGAATGAGCCCGCTTATGACTGGAAGATGTTGCGACTCGGAGGCCATGTGTGGTGTGCCTAGACGTATGGAGTAGAATGCAACTGAGATGAGCTGAGATGAGACTTATCAAAGACGCACGTTTTATCTTGGTCGCCGACACGCAGCACAGTTGTCGCCTATTGGACAACAAACATGAGGCATTTGACAAATGATTCTGGCACTTACCTTAGAATGAGCCGGCTGAGAAATTTTACGATCAAAAGATGTTGTGCTACGCGCGGTGTGTTTTGAGAAACTGGAGGTAGAAAAAGGCAGAAAACGACTGAGATCAAGACAAAGTAGTGTATATCAAATAATCAAAAGACTTACATTTCATCCTGCCTAGAAACGATTCCGCGTGGTGCCGTCATCACCTGTTAGGAAATATCAAGTTAAGATCCAAATCCAGAACAATCACGATATCGTTATATCAATCATAAACAATCAACGAACCTTCTTCCCTTCCTTTGCAACAAAAGCTCGTCGTTCCTCCACTTCCTTTCGGAATGCTTGCTTATCCTTCTTCCCATTCGCATTTCTAGGCACATTGGTGAAGTCGATCCGTTTCGATCCTTCCAAGTTCTGCACATTCTTGTCCAATTCGGACTCAGTCTCGCTTTGCTGTTGCTGGTTGTCCGACTCGCTTTCGTGGTACTCGCTCGCAGCAGTGACGCTTTCGTGGTATTCACTCGCAGTTACCCTTTCTTGATCAACAATATCCTCGGTGTCAGAATGGTTGTCAGTGGAAATAAATGGAGCGCTCAGAGCCGCGCCCCTCTTTAATGCCCGTGGAGTCTCGAAATTACTGTCTTCACTTTCAACCTGTGAGTTGCTGCCTTCAGTTTCAGTGCCTTCAATAACTTTTCCCTTTTTCTGCACAGGCTTTGGGGTCCAGTGACTCCAACTGTTGACTGCCGAGGAATCTTGCATCGAAAAGTCAACCAGCGCGTGCTGTTCGAAGTCAGGTTGCAAATATGTTTCTATTGCAAGTAAGTATTTGAGTTGGAACGTAATTGGAACAATTACTTACCTGTTCGACGCAAAGGCATCGCACGTCCAGCCGATGTCTTCTGTCTCTTCAACCGATATTTGTAAGTGTCTGACTCTTCAACATCCGTATCCAGCTCCTCATCATGTTTCGCAGAATTCTTTCGGTGTTGGGATGCCTTCAAGGAGTTCTTGTCGTGCTTGTCGATAACTTGAACATCGGATGCTTTTGTCGTCGCTTCAGTCTTTTTGCCCTTACGCTTGTGCTGAGCCCTGCTCTGGTCATTCACTAGAGGTGTGTATGTCAGTATCACGTCTTCACTTGTCAAAGACCTGATTTCAGACCTTCAGATTGATGACGAGGGAACTTTTTTTCTTCATACATGTCGTCTACGGCCATGTCATTTTCGAACTCTGCAATGTCTATGACAGCCTTCTTAGCATCAGCCTTTTTCTTTTCTCGAACTCGGCGTCGTTCATTTTTGACTTGTTTCTCTCTTTCGATGTCTTCTTTCTTTCGCCGAACAGCCAGTGCCTCCTTTGCAGCTATACCGGGATGAGCATGAGCATTTGCAGGACGCGTCTGACGCCGTCCAGGATCTGGCTGTTGATTAGCTTCTGACATGTGTTGACGTGTCAGAAAAGGCAGTTGATGCAGTTGTTTGATACCAGATTTGGACTTTGCCTTCCCGAAAACTTTGTCACAATTTGTTTGCTCCTCGAAAACACTGCTAATACACCTTGCAATGCCCCGTCCACCCCGTAGTCCCCGCCACTATTCTGAATCAACTGACTGGTGGCGTTGTCCCTACTGTCCGAAATTGTGCAAGTCGAAAGCTGGTAGAGTTCGGCACATTAATGCCAAGCATCACAATAGTTCATCCCTCAATCAGCTTGACTTAGAGGATGATCCATCGCGCATGCCAACTCGAGGGTCACTGTCTGATCCACCGAGTCCAAACAATGTTCAAACCGACAACATAGAGCCGCTCAACAATGACTTCAACATGGCATCACCTACATTCAGTACGTTTTTCGCCGAATCAACCAAGTCTAGTGGAAAATTCTGAAGTCGCTCTAGATGACATGGTGTTAGACGAATCTGATGCCAGTTTGAATTCGCCACTCTTGCCCGTTTCTTCGACCACTAGCAATATTTTGGCATCAAACAGTGCCTCAAATTCTGATTTAAGCTCGGAAGCACACAGATCAAGTTCGGTAATGTATCATTCAACTATGAACGGTATGTAACACGAATTGCGAATAAACTTATTCAATCTTAACTCTTGTTCAGCGAGACCATGCGACAAATATGGTAACTTTTTGATGGACGACGAACCACCACCACCACTTGAACCCTTCGATCCAACCGATTGGACTCCATTTACCTCCCGTTCTAAGTTCGAAACTGCCGAATTTTTATTTAAGCAAGCACAGATGTCAGCAGGAGATATTGATAAACTTCTAACAATCTGGGCAGCAGATGCCGCTGCATCTGGTGGTGAACCACCATTTGTTGATCATGAGCATCTCTACAAGAAAATTGATGCTATACCAGTTGGTGGTGTGCCCTGGCAGAATTTTTCTGTGAGCTATAGTGGTCCACGACCAGAAACTAATTCTCCGCCATGGATGGAACAGACGTACGAGATTTACTTCAGGGACCCTCGTCGGCTCTTCTTGAATATGCTAGCAAATCCAATGTTTGCCAACAATTTCGATTACATGCCGATGCGGGAGTTTGACATCCATGGAAGTCGTTGATACGAACATTTCATGTCTGGAGACTGGGCTTGGAGGCAAGCAGTGGGTCCTCTATGTTCGTCACCATGACATTGGCTTGACTCATTTTGGCATAGGATGTTATCTCAGACTCGATTCCAGATGCACATGGTGCCATGTTAGTTCCTATTCTCATGGGCAGCGATAAGACCACTGTGACGCATGGAACAGGCCAAATTGAATTTTGGCCTCTATACGGATCAGTTGGGAACATTCACAATAATGTCCGGCGCGCGCACGGAAGTGGATTAGTCCTTATAGGTTTTTTGGCTATTCCAAAGAGTACGCAAACTTCGTGAACTGTTGATCAATCTTGCGCGGCTAACTATGCAATGTGATAGCTGACAAGGCTCACAGCGAATCTGCAGACTTTCGTCAGTTCCGCCGTCAGCTATTTCACGCATCATTGGCAAATATTTTTAGTTCCCTCAAACCAGGCATGACTATACCAGAGGTTGTCCTATGCCCTGATGGGCATTTCCGCCTTATCATATGGGAACTTGGGCCTTACATTGCCGATTACCCCGAACAAGTACTTCTCTTTGTATTGTACAGGGTTGGTGTCCCAAGTATGTTTTCTTTCAAGTTTTCCATTCAAATTTCTATTTTGTGACCTTTTTGTTAAGGTGCCGAGCATCACCAGAACAACTTGATAACCGTGATGACACAGATGAGCGGCGTTCGCGTGACCATACAGATTTCCTGGCAACACGGTGCGAAATGAGTGTATTATATGACAATTATGGCATCATAGGGAATATAATTGTATGTATCCACTGATACATTTTATCGTGCTTTCCTAATCATACTTATTAGCCTTTCACGAATGAATTCCCTCGTGCAGATATTCACGAACTTATTGCGCCTGACCTGCTCCATCAAATGATTAAAGGAACGTTCAAAGATCACTTAGTAACGTGGGTCGAAGAATTGCTTCTGCATATTCACCACAACGATAAAAAGAAGGTCAAACATATTCTTGATGACATTGATCATCGGTGAGTTATCTGCCCAGTATCATTATCATTTGATATTCATCCTCATTTAGCATTGCAATCACTCCGCCGTTTGCAGGTCTTCGCCGTTTCCCTCAGGGTAGAGGGTTTAAGCAGTGGACTGGTAATGATTCGAAGGCTCTGATGAAGGTGTGTACTGCTAAGGATCCTAAATTCGTAATTTATTCTTGGATTTATCAGCTTTATCTGCCCGCGCTGCAAGGTCACCTTCCGGCAGAGGTTATACGCACGTTCCGTGCATTTCTCGAATTCTACTACATAGCACGCCGAGACGTCATCACTGAAGATCATTTGGATGCGCTGCAAGATGCAGTATCGCGCTTTCATACTTTCCGAGAAGTCTTTGCACCTATACGTGGCACGAAAGGATTTTCCTTGCCAAGACAACATTCTATAGTTCATTATCTTTCACTCATTCGACTCTTCGCCGCTCCTAATGGCATCTGCTCATCGATCACCGAATCAAAACATATCCGTGCCGTCAAAGAACCCTGGCGCCGATCAAGTCGAAATGATGCTCTGTTCCAAATGCTCACAACAAACCAGCGCCTCGACCAGCTTAGCGCGGCTCGCGTTGAGTTTACCAAACGAGGGATGTTTCATGGGACATTGTTGGAAAGTGTAGCAGTAAATGGTATCTTATTATATTGACTATTCTTCCACATTTTCTCTAATATTTACCACAAGATAACACCAACAATGCTGTAGCTGAAGAGCTCGACAATGCAGATGGCGCTTCAATTGCCGATGAAGATGAAGCCGGTCAGGATATCATTGACGATGACTCTATTCTTGCGGAAGTTAAATTTGCCCAACGAAGTCGTGAGTCTACGTAGCAATTTATCTTTCACCTGCTAACTGCAGTCTGTGTACTTTCTCCAGGCTTTAAATGGAATCTGGTCGTGGCTTGTCAAAAGCTGGAATTGCCTGAATTCCCCGAACTCCTTCGCCGTTTTCTTTATAATCAAATCTATCCTCATGCACGAATTTCATCGTCCGACGTCTCAATTGATGCTTGCCCAGTGTTTGTTGGAAAAATTTCTGTTTTCTACTCTGCATCCGCTACCTTCCGAGCCCCTAGTGATCCCAGCGGTCCCCGCGGCATGCGATGTGAATACATTCGTGCTGCTCCCACTTGGCGAAAAGGTCACAGTCGATATGATTGCGTTTTCGTCAATGCACAGCCGGACCTACCAGGGATGCGTGGGTTGGAAGTTGCCCGCGTTTTCCTATTTTTTTCATTTATGCATCAAGGTACATGTTATCCATGCGCCCTTGTGCAGTGGTTCTCTTTTATCAGTGATGAACCAGATGCTGAAACGGGCTACTGGATGGTGGAACCCGATGTCCACCAAGATGGGCAGCCATACTTGGCTGTAATCCACCTTGACAGCATCTTTCGCGCTGCCCATTTAGTTCCTGCCTATCGTACATCGGACTTTGTCAGACGATCTCTTACAATGCATGACACCTTGGATGAATTCAAAGTCTTTTATGTTAATAAATTTGCTGACCACCACGCATTCGAGATATCATCATAAATAATTATTCACAATAACCATGACCATCTCTTATTAGTAGGCTTTTGATGTAGTGTACTTGTCGCCGCAATGTATTTCGATGGTTAACGACCATCATCATCTTGAAGTCGGCATGTGTGTCTCAGGCTGTCTGTTCTTCCCTCAACAACCACGTATCAGAAGGTATTTATCCTGACAATATTTCATTGTCCTGTACTAGTAGTGCTAAGAATTCAGTAGTTTCGAATCTTCAAGCGACCGCGACAACAGCCGCAAAACTTAGAGCTGAACAGTGTCATTTCTTGATCAGGAGATGAATGAAATTCACAATATCCTTGGTTCGTTTCATTCAATCCGTGTTGACACTCCTTTTGATCAGATCTATGTACTAGTTTTCCAACCTCCCAATGACGCAGTTACATTTCGCCCCACGCGGCGCGCTTTAGTAGACCACATGCCATAAACCAGTCTAATCTCAATGCCACCCAGGCCCACGTGTCGTTGGCGTTGATTATTTGTTGAAGTCGACAATCTCAATGCCACCTAGTACGCGTCGTCGGCGTCGAGCACGATTTTTCGAGGATGGCGATACGGAAAGCGATTTCGAGCAGGAAACGACAAACGGCTTACCAAAATTCATGGCCTGGCGCCCTGGAGGACAATGGTTTGTTGTAATTTTTTCGCAAATTCTGATCATAACTCAACGTTGTCAGGTTTGAACAGATGAGCTTGGTGCAGCTCAACCAACGGAGGTTACACACGACACTGTTTATGAGCTTGGACAACTTGGCAATGTTCAATTTAAAGATGTATTTATTTTGTTTCATCTTTCTTTTGGAATTGCCGATTCGTCTAAACACGGAAATGCAGTTGAACCCCAACGTCAATCCCTTCCAACGTTCTTTCATTGCAGAGATCCGACGTGTTGAAGAAATGAGGAGGCACGTACGCTTCTTTTCATCTCAAATTGCGAAAGAGAAGGATGTTGTTCCCATTCGCTCGCTGTTCGAGTCAGATTTGTTGTTGACGGTTGGACCATGTGCCGCGCAGACCATTGACGACCTTGACACTACACTTGCCGAGAACGAGGAGAGGTTAAATAAGATGAATGAGAGTTACCAGACCTTCAGCGAGAGAACAAGAGAATTGATTGAAGCGAGACATGTCTTGAGGGAGACAGCTATTTTCTTCGACAGAGTGCGTAGTTCCTTAGACAATATCGGGCGACATCAGTGACTTTCGTCTTCGCAGGCTCAAGGATATCAGACAGAAATATGTTCTTCATTTGACGAACCTGTCACACCTCTTCTTCAAGAGGACCCTGAGAGCGGTTCTGCTTCTGCTGGCTATTCATTTGATCTCGAGTCAGTCGTCCCTTGTACATGTGTTCATCTTCTTCTACCTTTATTTCAGGTTTGTTGCAGGCACCATCGAACGTTCTCGCATGCCTACTTTTGAGCGCGTTCTCCGTGGAAATCTCTACATGAATCATACCAACATTTTAGAACCGTTCACGGATCCTGTGACGGATGCAGAAATTCGCAAGGACATTTTTATTATATTTGCCCATGCAGATGCTCTTCTTGCCAAGATCCGTAAGATCTCTGAATCGATGGGTGCGACCTTGTATCCCATAGACGCTAATGCCGACAAGCACTCTGTTGCTCTCCGAGAAGTCACAGATCGCCTTGAAGATTTACAGACGGTTCTTTATAACACCGGTTCAAGTAGGCGAGCATTGTTGGTGAAGATAGGCGAGCGCCTGCGGAGCTGGCAGGATATCGTCAAGAAGGAGAAGTTTATATATGAGTCTCTCAACCTATTTAACTATGACATTCGTAGGAAAACTCTGATTGCAGAAGGATGGGTGCCGACCAGAGATATCCCAGAGATTCAGCGGGCTCTCAAGAACGCTACCGTATGTCCGCTCTGCTTGATTTGAACATGCTTTTGAATCCAAAGAGTAGGAGACATCTGGTACTACTGTTCCTCCCTTTCTACAAGACCTGGCTACTCGCAAGATGCCTCCAACGTTCTACAGACTCAACAAATCTACGGAAGGTTTCCAAACTCTTATGGACAGCTATGGCATTTTATTCTCTATCTACACTGGTCTAATATATTCTTGAAGGTCCTCCATCTCTGGCATTCTGCTTGGAAATGGCCGGAAACCAATAACACCTGCGTTTCGCATATGGCATCTTATCTCCGACTTTGGGCGCTTTCCCTTGTACATGTGCAGTTATCGGAAGTACTTTGATCAATGATGATAGGAGGCTTCCTTCATCCAATGGGCTTCAGCGGTTGGATTGATTTAATGCTTATGGGATTGTTGTGGCTTAGTGCAACGATCGGGATTTTGTACAATTTAAAATGCAGTGTACTATCATTACTACTTGCCTCACTTATAGAGCCTTATTTGCCTTATAGCCTTATGTGACTTCTGGACCTTAGATGACTTAACTGACTGTTGACCAAGAAGAGTTTCTTATCATGGACTTGAATGAACTATTATTCTAACTTAAACTTATGCCTTAAATGACTGAAATGACTTTTTGCCCTTAGGTTTCTTATGTACTCTTAAACACCTTGTATCACCTTGGCCCACAAGGAGGTTCAGGAATTATCAGTCACCTAAGACAGTGTAAGAGTGTTTAAGTCAAATAAGGGATGTGCAAGTTTCCTGAACTAGAAGTAGCGGTTGGAAAAGTTGCGGAAGCCCTAAAGTCGTCAACCGCTAAATCTATCCGCTCTTCGGAGTGGTCAGAAGTAGATGGGATACTTTACTTTCGAGGTAAGATCTATGTC
>QDKV01004814.1_pt1 | contig 15448 bp, 22 predicted proteins | sample 1861101 | NCBI WGS metagenome assembly QDKV01 (sample SAMN04275158, study PRJNA302643) | Fungus metagenome, whole genome shotgun sequencing project. | isolation source: fruitbody | host: Mallocybe terrigena | place: Sweden | collected 2013 | reverse complement strand
CATCTCGCCATGTCATTGCCATCCCTTCCTCCCATCCCTCCATCTGGACCGTCAAAGTCAGACAGTTATCTTGATGCCACTCCACTGGATCTCACAGGAATACTTGAGCTTCGCGCCGACTCCCCCTCCGTCCGTCTCTATCCCATAGCACAACCAATTTCCAGCGACATCCTCGCCGCCACAGCCATGACCCCCGGCACTAACTCTCCATCGACCCCCTCGATCAGCCTTCTCAGAGGACCCCTCGGCGATTTCGTTCGATATTCTCGCCAAGAGGCGTCTAAATGGTTGATCGATCTTGCCCATGATATTTGCGATCCTGCCGATCAGCGTGGTTCGTTGGTGGTATGGAAGGAGCAGCGGCAGCAGTGGCGCCCTGTTGCCACCACAGACCCGTTAACTGCGTCGATCTACCGCTACAAGCTTCCGGTCGGAATTACGGTCGGCCTCTCGAAAATCAGTCGGCGCGTGCGGAAATCCGTTACCGAAGCGACCGGGAACGCAAGCACCATGGCCAATCGCGTGAAGGGGCGCGATGGAGAGTGCTGGGTGACGGCGGCAAATGATCCACTAGTGAACAGTCACATTTGCCCCAAGCGCATGGGGGATCATGTTGTGCAAATTATCTTCCGCACTTTCACATCTCTCCCCCCACCCCCAAATCTCTCAATCTACAACGAAATTTTTGGCCTGTGTTTGTCGGAGACGCTCGATGCATGGTTTGATAAGTATGAGATGGGCCTTCGTTTTGTCTCCCCGGTGAGGAGTTCTTCTCCTCTCATCCCTTAAATTTCCATTGATCAACCGTTTAGAACATTTACGAGTGTCATATGTTCGCTATTGAACCAGCTAATAGGGAGTACACGATATTTGGAAGATTTCGGAGACCAGCAGCCTTCCCTGCCGTCCATGGGCACCATGCAAGCCCTCCCCAGCCCCAGCTCAATAATGTTCCTCCTCCCGGCCTCTTTCGTTGGCATTACCTTCAGTGCGTACTCAAGAGATTTGCCCATGACGACTACAAAAATCTCGAGAATATTTACTTTTCCGAGTTACCTCTTCGTATGGAGGGGGACTCTGACGATGATGGCACGGACAGCGAGCTGGAATGGCCGTCAATGGCTTTTGATCTTGGGAGAGTTGTGGAGAACAGTTTAGAGGAGCGTGAGGAGCGCCACCGAGCAGTTACGACATGGATAGGGAATGTCACGGGTTTTGAAAACCCGCGGGTAAATGCACGGGTTTGGCTGGGGTACGGGTTGGGGTTGAGAATTATGTACCCCAGAAAAACCCGTACCCCAGGGTAGGGTACGGCGGGTTGGTGACGGGTTTTCCTCAAACAGAAAAAGTTTGATGTGACACTCATACCAAATATGGACTATGTTACACTCCTATCTAAAATTTTATGGCCAGTACACCCTTGGACCAAACATAGCCCTGTCAACATGTCAACCCAACCTGGCATGCCAGGACCGACTGCTTCCCGAAAACGTAAGGCGGCAATCGACGACAATGGTGAGCCGGTCACACTCGTAAAAAAGAAGATAGTAGGGCCACGAGTGACAAAGAAAAAAAAACTTGACATGACTACAGCCTCTACGACAAGAGCACCACAAAAACCTATTCCAGTGAAGCCACGAGTCACAAGGCAGCCATCAGTTAAAGATGTTTTTGATGAGAGAGACAAACCCCCGTCTCTTCCACCGCGTAATTCTCGGCATATTCTTGAACTAACAGATGGTGAGGAGGATGATGATGATGATCCGCCCCCTCCAGCCATGGATGTTGAAGACGACGACGATGACGACGAGGATGATGTCCCTGAAGAGGGTGAGGAGGATGCCGAGGCCGAACTTGGTATGACCCCTTTATAAGTTTATCAAAAGACTAAAACCTCTGTAGTACGTCTCTCGAAAGACTGGTCCTCACCAGTATATGTTTTCTTTCGACAGACACCAAGAATTGAATATAAAAACGAGCGTCGGTGCCACGTGTTTGAATGTGTGGCGACGAACTGCAAAGGACGAACCGGGAAAGACGTTCGTCGATTCTTAGACACCGGTGATGCCAAATCAACCGGAAACATGTGAAAGCACGCAAAGATCTGTTGGGGTGCTGAAACCGTAGCGGCTGCAGATGGTACTAAATCCCTAGTCGGTGCGAGAGAGGTACTAGCCAAGGCGAAGTTGAAGGACGGCTCAATTACAGCCGAGTTTGCAAGGATCGGAAAAGGGAAGGTGACCTATTCTCATCGTCAACATACGAAAACGGAAGCAAGGTGAGAACAATACCTTCAATTGACACCTTTCTGAATAAGTAATATAGGGCCGAGATCGTCCGTTGGGTATCCGAAAGCAAAAGGCCCTTCAAAATCGTGAAGGACTGTGGTTTTCAAAAGCTAATGAAGACGGGACGACCAGAATACCACATACCTTCACCGGAGACTGTGTCCCGTGACGTCAAGAAGGTGTTCGTCCGTGTACGAAAGCGTATGGCTAAGATGCTTCAGGTATATTAATTGTAAAATATATGATGGACGGTTTACTCACCTGCAATAACCCATAGGACCACAACGGGGCGTTGAATTTTGCCACCGACGCGTGGACATCTCCCAACAACAAAGCATATGTGGCCGTCTCAGTCCATTTCGAAAACGAAGGCGTTCCGATCTCAATGCTTCTTGATATTGTCGAAGTCGCGTGTTCACACTCTGGGCTTAATCTGGCAGCCGCATTTGCAAAGATCCTAGAGGAATTTGGAATTAGTGACAAGGTATGATCGAAAACGCGCTCAAGAGAAATAAATGAACACTCAACTTATGTAGATCCTGTCGATTACGTGCGACAATGCATCAAATAACGACGTGATGATTGAAGAGCTGGCAAACTTACTAGACAACTTCCCAGGCGCGGCCAACCAGACACGTTGCTTCACCCACATTCTGAACCTGGTTGTCAAAAGTATTCTGGCACAATTTGAACTCCCGAAAGGAAAGGCCCACATTCCCGACGAAATCTTGAAGTTGGCTGAAGGGCTGGAACTTGAAGACGAGATCACGGCCAAGGAAGGTGAGGGAGGGGATGAAAAAGATGACGATAATGTTGAAGGGTGGATCGATGAGAGAGAGGAGATGAGCGAGCGTCAGTTGGAAGCACTTGAGGCTCGTGTTGAACCAATCCGACTTTTGTTGATCAAGGTGTGTGCTGTGACGAATGTGATCAGGTGATGATGTTGATGCCAGAGGGCACTTTCAGCTTCGCAAGGCGTCCTTCGCTATCAAGAACTCGTCCACTATTATCCTTCCAAAGTGGTTCGTTGTCCTCAATGATCTCAAACTCGACTCTCGCATGATGCCTCGAGATGTCCGGACACGGTGGAACTCGACTTTCGACATGCTCAACTTTGCCATTGAGTATCGCGAGGCACTTGATGCCATGACAGGAGATCGGGACATGAAGTTGAGGCAGTATGAGTTGAGCGAGGAGGATTGGAACATTGCGACTCAGCTACGTGATGTTTTAATGGTGAGTTTTATTTTATGATTCAATTTACTGTTCTAAATCAACCGGGCAGATCTTTAAAGACGCAACGCTTTACTTTTCACGAAGCACGCCAAGCCTTGCCACCGTCATCCCAGCAATGGACCACATCGATGAACATCTCGCAACGGCCGCCACCTCAAACAAGTACTGCCCGGCAATAAAAGCAGCACTCGCAATTGGAAAGAAGACAATCAATCGTTACTACGACAAGACTGACCATTCAGAGGTTTTCCGAATTGCAATGAGTGCGTGAATTTGTTACTTTTTAAACTTTACCTAATAATCCTTTAGTACTTCATCCACGGCACAAACTGCAGTACTTCAAGAATGCCGGGTGGACAGATGAATGGATCGAGGCGGCCAAGGGGCTCGTACGTGACGAGTTCGACCGATCATATGCAACTGTGGATGCTAGAACAAGCCCACCTCTTGTCAAGGTAAGTACATCAGTTCTCAACAGTCGTGATTAATCAAATGAACAGCCTACTTTGCAGACGAATTCCGAGTCCTCAATATTATCTAACAACATCTTCGACAACCTCCCAGCCATTCAAGCCCCTCGCGCCTCGGATCTACGAGACGAGCTGGAAAGATTTCTAGGTACTGATCCTGAGCACGTTGAAGATGTGTTCATCTGGTGGTATGAGCGTAAGCATATTTACCCATGTCTCTACCGCATGGCTCTTGATTATTTGACCATCCCCGGTACGCTATCCTTCATTTGGTTTATTATATTTCCTTATCACTTTGTCAGCCACCTCGGTTGATGTCGAACAAACATTCAGTCAGGGGCGTCTAATCCTATCCCATGTGCGGAGCCGACTATCTGTCCAGTCAACACGGGCACTTCTCTGTCTTGGAGTCTGGAGTACAATGGGGTATGTGCGCGATAGTGACATTCTCCCAACTGCAGTGTTGCCTGAAGTAGATGGTGAAGAAGACGAGTTGGCTAATGACTGGGATGCAATCTAGTAGTACATATTACATATTATTATAAGCCTTGTACCTATACTAGATGCCCTATACTACCCATGAGCTGTACTCTGTGGGTTTTTGTACCCACAAAACCCACGGAAACCCATACCCGTACCCATGAAAACCCATACCCGTGGTTGTGGGTACGGGTTTCCGCGGGTACGGGTATGGGTTTCTGTGGGATACCCGGGGGTTACCCGTGCCATTCCCTAGACATGGATCTCAACCGTGTAAATCTTGCCTCGTATATTTCTTGACTCGTTTTGAACATACATTAATGCAAACCTCCCAGATCCCCTTGACTGCTCACAGGTGGAGGCACTTGTGGTGCTGTCAGCTGGTTTATTTATCTACGCCACTACTGTTGTGAAGTACTTGGAAACCTGTGGACGATCAGAGCAGCAGGATTTCCTGGCGGAACTCCTCCCTACTGCCAATTCATCAACACCACAATCATTGTCAGATGCGACGTCCTTCACATGGCTTGATACGTTATACCTTCAGGTCCTTCGCCAGGCATTTCGTGAGTTCATCCCCAAAACCCCAAAATGGGTTGCTCGGCTCAGGATCTCTCAGGATCCTTCACACATTCCTCAGTACCGCCGACCGGACATCAACCTCATCAGGAAACTTGGTAATCACTGAAACGTACTTAATCTGCCTTAAAGTGCTGAGATACCTTAAATTAAGTAATTTCAGTAAATTTAAGTAAATTTAAGTACACCTTAAATTCCTTACATTTAAGGCAAATTCCTGAATTTAAGACAAGTCATTTACTGAAGTGTCCTGTGTGACTGAATTACAGGCAACTCAGGCAACTCAGGAGATCAAGTAGGCTCAAGTCAAGTCTAGTAGCAACCAATTCCAGGGCTACAGCATTTAAGAAATGTTCAGATAGTCTTAAGTTGGCTTAAGTCACACTTAGTAAGTTCATATTGATGTGCTTTTAAGTTCTTTTCAGGTGTTTTAAGTGACTTTCCGGTAACCTCAGATACTTCAGACACACTCAGTCACTTGTCAGATATTAAATAAAATATTATTATACTTCAGACACAGCCACCATCATGACATATCTATAGTAACAGAATCTTTGACGAAACTACTATGTGAACGTAAACCAGGTCAGAGCAACACTGAAAGGAAATAGCAATTTACAAATCACAAACCATAGCTGGCCGCCATTTCAACCAGATTCGGAGCTGTACTCATATTCAAGTTCCCGCTCTTCCTCTGTTGCTTGTACTCGGGTTTTTCCCTTTTCCTTCGACGGAGCTTGCTTTGCCTTGATGACGTTCGAAAATTCAGAAGCTGCATTCATAATTGCCTCCCACTCCTTGTCCTTCAACTTCGAAATACTCTTCTCCAGATAAAACTCCACCCTTGGTTCCCAGATCGTCTCACTGAACGCAAACATGCTAATTGTCGGTTTCTGGGCTGGATGGGCTGGATCGGGTTTCGGAATCAGTTTGTTGGTCGCATAATCATAGTCGTTGGTAATAGTGAGCTCCAATGCACGTTCGACCTTTCGGAGGGGTTGTTAAGCAGTAGAAATGAATTTAATACATAAACTTACAGCTGCAGTGACAATCGCAAGAAGGGTTTTCGGATATCGAGACAATGGCAACGGGCCATCACTTTCGTCATGGTCCGGGCTCAAATTGACATCCTTAATATGTTTGAAAGTTGACGCGAGAGTGCGTAAGACAAGTCTGCTTTGATATGGGCGTGATTTATGAACCTAATTTAACAAGATTAGACGGCGGTTGCCACTGACAGTTTCTCTTAAAAGGTAAAGTACATACCTTGCCGTTTTCAGATATAACATATTTGCCGAACATGAACTTTTTATCCTTGGCGAGACCTTCAGCATGCTCTCGACGAAGCTCAGTAATCTCCTCCACCTCTGGAAAGTCGCCGTTATTGAATTGGGTCGAAAGATGAAGTCGGAAATCCATATCCAGGTTCAGAATTGCAGATGAAGCGGTCTGACTGCGAATTTCACAGAGTCTTTGGTTTAACTAATAGAAACATAGTAGTAAGCTAAAAATTTGACCTATAAATGATCAACCTTACCAATTGAACGTGCGCTGGGCTTTGAGAAAAATCAAGGACGTTAGAGTCTCCGAATCTCCAGTCCCAAAGGTTCTGTGCGCAAGCCTGGATAGCTCCTGTCGTCGGCCACGGACTGAGTTCAACAAAATAAAAGTAGACGAAGGTTGGTTCGATGAATCGCGTCCAACCAGACAAGAGTGCGGGATCAATAATCCATTTCCTAGAGCGACTCTTCCTGTTTTCGTTTGAGCCGTTCTCAACCTTGACGATGGCCTACGATAGAGATCAGGAAAGCAACTTGAAAACAATGTGTCAGCCCACCCTACTCGAAAGCCGATGCATTCCTTTGGGGGGACTCTGCAGAATTGACTCTCGCTCGGCACTATCGTCTTCATCGGAAAGGCTGACAACGGTGGTTTCCGCCACAGTTGTGGAGGATTGCTTGGACTTCCCACCTCGTTCTTTTCCGTAGGCGTGAGTCTTTTGAATGACACCAATGCCATTGCCAGCAGTCGCGGAATCGCGGGACTTTACGTCAGGCTATACATGGTGAGCATCCAGAAAGTTGCGAGAACTCATTAGTACTGACCTCAGGCTGGGGCCGCTGGGCAGACAATGCGTGGTGTGGTTCCAGTTTGCGCGTGACCTGATTCCAAATCGAGAACGGCTCGAAAACAGCCAAGTCCAGTAACCGCTTACCTTGGAGTTCCCAGAAGATGCCGCATGTGTTGCATGCTTTGAGCTGCAGAGAAGAGTAAAATTTGAGTCATGCGGATGTGAAAATACTTACTGTGAAGTTTTCCCGTGGTTCCCAACACCGCCGTTGTGCAAAGAGGTTGTCTTGGCCTAATAATGCATAACAAAGATAACAATAAGATCGAAAATGGCAACGATCAACGAACAATTGACATCAAAAGAACGATTACTAACTGTTTCTTTCTTTCCGTCCCCTGTCGTAGTCACAGCACGTCGTTCCTCCACTTCCATTCGAAATGCCCTCTTTGCTTTCCCTTTTGGCTTCTGCATCTGGGCCAAGTCAATCGTTTTCGGCTTGCCCACTTCGCGCTTGCCATTCTTGCTTATCTCGTATCTGTTAGACTTGTCGTCGCTTTCCTCGCCCATCTCACTCTCGTTCTTCCACTCGGCTTGGTCAAGGGAGTCACTTTTGTCGTTAGAGAAATCACTGGCAGGATCTAAACTGCAGTGAACGGTGGGACGCCGGTTTTTCTGCAATGCCTTTGGAGTCGCATAAAAATCGTCTTCGCTTTCAATCAGTGAGTTCTCATCTTCACTTTGGAACTGTGTAGTTAATTTTCCTTGCTTCTTAGACTTTGGTGTGTCGCTCTCAATCTCTGTATCTTCGAGTTCCATTGGAATGTTGACCTGAGGTTGCCAATATAAGTCTTCAGGGCGTAGATAAGTTTCTATCGTGCGTGTAAGTGTTTTCCTGGTCTCTAGGCATAAAGAGAAAATGGCTAACCTGTTCGACGCAAGGGCATAGCCACGTACCCAGTTGCTGTTTTCTGTTTCTTGGGCTTGTTGTCTTCTGACACATCGACCTCCACATCGACCTCCAGATCTCCTATGTGGCTGAGTTTAGGATTCATGTGAGGCTTCAACGATTTCCTTTTACCGTGGCTGACAGGACCACGATTACTAGATGAATCTCCTCTACGTTTATTGCCCTTGTCCTGTGTCTTGGTCTGAGCTTTCACTAAAGGTGTGTGCATTATCGCAAGTTGTAACACGTAATTAGTAGAGAAAAATCTAATTGCGTACCTTCAGTCTGACGTCGAGGGAATGAAGTCTCTTCGACTTGATCCTGGAGAGCCATTGTGTTCTCGAAGTCAGCAATTTGCTGAATGCTTCGCTGGTTATTCGCCTTCCGCTGTTCCTTCGCCTCACGTCGTTCTTCGCGGGCTTTCTTGTCCTTTTCAATTTCCTCTGGCTTTCGTCGATTCCCTAGAACTTCCTTTATCACATTACCTGGATGGGCATTGGCATTTTTGGCACGCGTTTGGCACCGGTTGGGATTGCCGGACTGTTGATATACTTTAGGCATTCTGTTGACGTGTCAGAACAAACAGCCAATTGGCCTGTTGTTTATTAGACTCAGAGTTTCCATCAAGTTCTGCGGACAAACAAAGCTCTACTTCCCCTGCATGCTAAGGTCCAATTTATACCGTGTAACAGATATACTTCATCATGCCTCGCCCATTCTGCAATCCCAATCATTATTCCAATTCAACCATTTGGTCTTTTTGTCCTGTCTGCTCCAAACCGTGCAAGTCCAAAGCTGGTAGAACTCGACACATGCGCGCCGTGCACAAAACCATGATGTTTGATGAACCTGAGGACACCAATGTTGCATTGCTCAATAATTTGCCTCAAACACCAGCCCCACAGTCACCTCTTTCGAGCCGAAATGCTGTCGAATTTGAAGGAATAAGTACACCAGATCCCATCGACGTGGACTTTGCGATATCACCTGGACCATTTGGTGTGTATACTACACAACTCTAGTTCAATGCCTTAATCTTTTTTGTAGATGACATCGTTATAGATAATGACGCACCAGTTTTCCCATCATCACCTCGGGCTGTGAGCGATATGATGGAGTCCGATAATCTTTCAAGTTCTGATTCCGGGTCACATCTACAAGCCCGTCAGTCGAAGATCGGTTTTATAAATTACCATCCAACTATGAATGGTATGTTTGGACACTTCGAACTGGTCAAGTTCTAGTCTTATTTAATTTGTCTTCAGCAAGACCTTGCGACAGACGTGGCAACTTTTTGAATGAAGATGATCCACCGTCTGTATCGGAACTCCATGGCCCAACTGATTGGACCCCTTTCGTAGACCGACAGCAGTTTGAAACCGCTGAATTTTTATTCAAGCGCACGCAGATGTCGGCCGGCAATATCGATCAGCTTCTACAACTCTGGGCAGCAAGTGGTGAAGCACCGTTTGCCAACCATACTGATCTCTATAATACAATTGATGCAATACCTGTTGGCGGTGTTCCATGGCAAGCTTTTTCTGTGACCTATGATGGTTTACGACCTGAAACGAATGTCCCGCCATGGATGGAGCAGACCTATGAAGTCTTCTTCAGGGATCCTCGCCAGCTCTTCTTGAATATGCTGGCAAATCCCACCTTTGCCAAGGATTTTGACTATATGCCGATGCAAGTATTTGATATCAATGGCAGTCGCCGATATGAGCATTTTATGTCTGGAGACTGGGCTTGGAAACATGCGGTTGGTTTTTGATCACATTTTTGACTACAGAACAATGTTAATATTTACATAGGATATTGTCTCAGCCTCAAATCCGGAGGTAAACGGTGCTATGTTTGTTCCCTTCATGATGGGAAGTGATAAGACAACTGCATCTACCGCAACTGGCCAAGTCGACTACTGGCCACTGTATGGATCTATTGGAAACATCCATAATAATGTTCGTCGCGGCCATGGAAGTGGGTTAGTGCTAATTGGATTCTTGGCCATTCCAAAGAGTAAGGCCATATAGCCATTGGTTGTCGAGTAGCTACTAACTTTCACGATTTGACAGCCACGAAGTCTGAGAGCGAGTCCGCTGACTTTCGCCGGTTCCGTAGACAGTTGTTCCATGCCTCATTGGCCACTATTCTTGAATCACTCAAACCAGGAATGACGATACCGGAGATTGCGCGATGCCCCGATGGTCATTTCCGTCTTGTTATATGGGGACTTGGGCCGTATATTGCTGATTACCCAGAACAAGTTCTCCTTACCTGTATTGTACAAGGCTGGTGTCCACGGTGAGTCTTCTTTCTACATTACTGGTTATTATGTGACTGTAATGTGGTATTACCCTCAGGTGCCGTGCGCCATCATGGCAACTTGATAATGATGTAAACATTTACGAACGGCGTTCACGTGCTCACACAGACTTTCTTTGCACGAACTGTGAAATGGGTGTACTATACAACAACTACGGCATAGTCGGAGATATCATTGTTCGTATAATGCTTCTACATCTTTTCCATCTTCTCTACTTATAATCTTTAGCCTTTCACAAATGAATTTCCACGCGCTGATGTGCACGAAATTATTGCGCCTGATTTACTCCATCAAATCATCAAAGGGACCTTCAAGGATCATTTAGTGTTGTGGGTTGAAGGATTACTAATGTATATTCATCACAACGACAAAGACCGAGTCAAGCAAATCCTTGACGATATCGATCGCCGGTGAGCCTGGAGCTTCATATCAATGTGGACTGTGACTTATTCAATATTCAGTATTGCAATTGCTCCGCCGTTTGCAGGCCTTCGCCGGTTTCCTGAGGGACGAGGTTTTAAGCAGTGGACGGGAGATGATTCGAAAGCGCTTATGAAGGTGATTGAAAATCCATAAATTCTAGGTCGCTGATCAGCAACTCACACTCTTATCTTCAGCTTTATCTGCCTGCCTTGCAAGGTTATCTTCCAGGTGATGTTTTACGCACATTCCATGCATTTCTCGAATTCTGCTATACAGCACGGCGCGACGTCATTACTGAAGATGATTTGGACGAATTAAATGATGCAATATCACGTTTTCATACGCTCCGCAAAGTTTTTGCACCAATACGTGGCACAAAAGGATTTTCATTACCGAGACAACATGCTATCCCACATTACCCTGATCTTATTCGATCTTTTGCTGCCCCCAACGGAGTCTGTACATCAATCACGGAATCGAAACACATTCGTGCAGTCAAAGAACCCTGGCGTCGATCGAGCCGAAACAATGCCCTTTTCCAGATGCTGACCACCAACCAGCGTCTTGATCAACTTAGTGCCGCTCGTGATGACTTTACCAAGCGCGGTATGCTCAATGGAACATTGTTGGAGAGTATTCTATTAAGTGGTATGTACTACTACATTCACTACCATTCAAATTATTGTATCCATGCTTTCTCTAGACTTGCAATGTGATGATGACCAGGACACGCATGATCCAGACTCGGAGCGTGAATCTCTCCTGATGGAATTGCCCTACGGCAATGCAGAACCTGAAGCCACAATTGCTGATGAAGACATTCAGGCTGGCATTACTGATGATGTTCTCGCACAGGTTCAATTTCCTGAAAGATGTCGTAAGTCTACTATCTGTCTACAAATTACTACTAGTAAATGTTCCACTGTCAGGCTTCAAATGGAATCTACCCACAGCGTGCCGCAACCTGGAATTGCCTGAATTCCCGCAGCTCATTCGTCGCTTTCTCTACGATCAAACATATCCTGACGCACGAATTCCATCCTCCCGTGTCTCAATTGACACATGCCCAGAGTTTCAAGGGAAAATTTCAGTTTTTCCTAGTGCATCAGCCACCTTTCGGGCTCCAAGTGACCCCAGTGGGCCTCGCAGTATGCGACGTGAATACATTCGCGCAACTCCAACTTGGCGAAAAGGCCATTCTCGATACGACTGTGTTTTTGTCAATGCACAGCCAGAACTACCAGGAATGCGTGGACTGGAAATTGCTCGCGTTTTCCTGTTCTTCTCATTTGTGCATAAGGGTACTTGTTATCCATGTGCCCTTGTTCAATGGTACTCGATTATTGGCGATGAACCAGAAGACGAAACTGGCCTCTGGATGGTGGAGCCTGAACTTCATGAAGATGATCAACCATATTTGACCGTAATCCATCTTGAGAGCCTCTTCCGTGCAGCGCATTTGCTGCCTGCATATAATAATACATCCATCCCTATCAGACGATCACTCACGATGCATGACACTCTCGACGAATTCAAGGTTTTCTACGTCAACAAATTTGTCGACCATCACGCATTCGAAATCGCTTCGTAGGCTGGCAAACCACCTCTTCCCATTGGCGGCAACATACCCGCCAGTTCGATAATTCGAGGTTTTCTACATCAACAAATTTGTCGACCATCACGCATTCGAAATCACTTCGTAGGCTGGAAAACCACCTCTTCCCATGGGCGGCAACACACCTGCCTCAGAAGACGAAACCACAAAGGAACGAGGGGAAGAGGGACTTCGTAATAAGTAGCCTCGACCTAAACTAAAATGCATAGGTATTTTACGATATACATAACTGAATACAAATCTTTTGCTCTCTCTATCACTGTCACCGTTCACTGCCAGTAGACAGATATCAGAAGAGAAAATGAATTAATAACAATACAGTGATGTGACCAGGTGCCGCGGCCACGACTCAGAAGCCCTCTACGGGTCTCGTTCTCAACTTGAGTTGTTACCACAACAAGCCATATGGTGTCGGCGTTTCTGTAAGCATCGATTTAATTATTCCAACTTCGTCAGATGTTGACACTGGCACGTGTGTGTCAACTCGTTTCTTCCACTTCTCAAGGCAATCTGCATGACCTCTTTCTCTTTATCTCACCGTGCGCGTCCCCCTGGAAGGCGTGACAGTGCTTCCTCTACTGTGAGGCGGTCAGTGCGTTAAGTTGAGATTGGAAAGGTTGACCGAGATTTCCTCCTTCAATCTGTAATTGTGCAATTGGCGTCAAACCCCTTGACCCCTCATTCCTTCACTTAATGCAGGTCGTAACTGCACATCATCCACTGCTTTACCCCCCTCCCCCCCTCCCCGCACGCCAAGCGTCAATTGCTTGGCTTTTCACCTAGCCATGGACAAAGGAGTCTCAGAGGACGCCAGACATTAGATGCCATTGTGCCGGTTCGCTACGAAGGCATCCGCTACATTATCTCCTTCAGAGCACCAGCTGCAACCTTTGGTCATTCTTCAGATCGACCCACACGCGATATTGAAAAAAGCACGGTTAGTTTGAAAAAAAATTCTCGTTAAGAGTAAGTCTTTTTTTGTTTACCCTCTGGGCACCAATTTACCATTTCCCACCAATTTCTCATAGCAAAGCTTCAACAGCATCTGTACCAAAGCATCCAGCACCACTTGCACCAAATTCAGGGACCTCCACAGTCCACCACGACCCCAACTCGTTTGCAATCCCGTCAACCGTCAAATCAGTTCCATCAAGCTCATTCGCATCGTTCGAGCACTCTTGGTCGAGCCGTACCAGTTAAAGACGGTGTCAGTATTTCCAGAGGTAACATAGGTGAGTCATCAGCGTCGATTTGAGTACCGGCTTCACCCTCATGTCTTTCATCTTAGGTTCTGCAGTGACCTTTGTGTCAATAGACGACTCTTCTCCATCAATATCTTCGTCAACGGTCTATCACCCATTCCGTTTGAGATGTCTAAAGAATAACTGCATGCCGAAGAGGCTGAGAAGAAGGTTGTAAAATGGCAGACACAGGACGGGAGGGCGGACGACATGGAGGAGGGCGAGATTCTCGAGGATCAAGATACCGCCTCAGCGTCAGGATAGCAGAGACAAGGTTAGAGACTTGGAATCCCTCCGCATCGATACGACTACTCCTGCGATCGGACGACGGCGACATCCTGAGCTTTTGATCTTGAAGACTCGGAGGCCAAGAAGTCCAGCATTGCAGGCTCCCAAAGTGCTCTTGCGACTGCGTACATCATTTCCGACATTTTTTCTGCTCCTTATCCTGTGTCCAGTCCTACTAGTAATCCAGCACTCAATCAAAATGCCAAAGAAGGAAATTTTTGGTGTGTATCTCTAGCATTGCGAACGAGCCATTTTCTGAGTCTTACATTGCCACTTACAGTACGACCGAGATTTCCTCCTTCAATTCATGTCGATCTGTAAGGAGAAGCCGGCGTCATTGACCCCTCTTGACGCAATTGGCATTGAACCCCTCGACCCCTCATCCCTTCACTTAATGCGTGGTGGTTTTCACCTAGCATTGTACTCAGAAGAGTATTACTATGCTGCTCGGAAGACCATGCGACATGGTCTGGGACTGCTGGTAGTCTTAAATGACTTAGATTACTTTTAATACCCTTTCAGACTGAAAGTTCCTGAAATATTCTGAAACCTCCTTGACTCATCAGGCAATTGAAGGATGTTCAGCCGTTTAAGTTACTTTAAGTTATTTTAAGCTACTTTAAGTTACTTTAAGTTATTTTAAGTTAGTTTCAGTGTTGTGCAACTTTCCTGATGCAGTAAATCCGGGAAATTATGATTTAACGTGTTGAGTGTCACGAGTGCATCAAGTTGTAACATGTAGTTTAAAACTGGTTACCACACGGTTGCCATGTGGAAAACACATTCTGGTAGGTTCGAAACTGGGATATCATGTTATTTAACACATTACAAAGATGAGGAAATATGAGTTTACCATCATAATACCAGGTGATATATTCGAGCTAGATTACAAATCTCTCAACACATTTCTTGACTCTGACAACTCAATGGATTTGGCATATCACGAAGATGATGGTTTTGTGGTTCAGATACAGATATGATGACAACATCATGAGGTTAGATATCATCTTTTTGACATGTCGCAAAGACGAAGGAATATGACTTATATGAGTTTGAAACCATAATAGCAGATGATATAGTCAACATATTTTTGTGACAATTCAATGGAATATCACGAAGGTGACAGTTTTCCGGATTACAGAACATGATGAAATTAAACCATATATAAAAAGGATACAAGGGTACAAAGCACAAGCAGGATTCGGAATCAGAATGATGCATAGCCATCATCATCCGACTCTGATAACTCATCAGAGCCTGAGCCCGAGCCGCTATCCAAACTACCTTCCATGTCCGAGTCAGAATTGTTATGATCGGTTTCATGTACACGTGGTGTGTACACGTTTTTCTTTTCTTTTCTTTTCTTTTCTTTTTCCTTTTTGATACGACGGATACATGCACGATACGCGTGGACTTATAATTAGTGACTCATGATGACTGCGCTGCTGCGCTTTATCGACTCATGGTAGACTCGCGTTTGACTCA
>QDKV01004815.1_pt1 | contig 15462 bp, 15 predicted proteins | sample 1861101 | NCBI WGS metagenome assembly QDKV01 (sample SAMN04275158, study PRJNA302643) | Fungus metagenome, whole genome shotgun sequencing project. | isolation source: fruitbody | host: Mallocybe terrigena | place: Sweden | collected 2013 | reverse complement strand
AACGCATTGTGCTTATGTTATTTAATAAAAAGTTGAGGGAGCGAAATTGCAGAGGCCACGAAAAACGAAAGGGAGACTCGAAAAATGAGTTGGAGAAAGAAGCTTTCGTATGCACGTCTTTTTATATCAGACGCGTGTGAGGATTTGCTATATATATGTGAAAATTTTACTGGCTTTGTGTCGAAATGGCTCGTCCCTCGGCAGTCCAGACTGGACCAGAACAGTGCCTGAATGCCCCTTGTTATAAGGATATAAGAGAAGGAATAAAGAGCAGACAAAGGACTGGCCAAAAGTGATCATGGCCAGGGGTTAAATTCGGATCACGGCAATCGGGTTGTTCCACAAAAACTAGCAAGCCACTTAAACCCTATTTGTTTCCACGAGTGATACCACCAAAGTCCAACGATCTGCTGGACTTTAGCTCATCGACCACGACATCCTGAAGATATGGTACGTTCAACAAATCTAATATTACATCACATGGCTGACATATATATATCTTGTAGGTGACTACTAATACAAAGAAAAAGGTAACAAATCCATCTCGACACCACTAAGTTCAAGTCTCAACCATAATTCATCTCGTAGACTGGCAAGACCCGTTCTGCTCTTAAGGATGTTGTTACTCGGGAGTACACGATCCACCTACACAAACGCGTGCATGGCCGCTCTTTCAAAAAACGTGCTCCATGGGCAGTCAAATCCGTGGTCGAGTTTGCACGCAAAGCAATGGGCACATCCGACGTGAGACTTGATCCCAAACTCAACCAGGCTGTTTGGGCCCGGGGTATCAAAACTGTTCCTCACAGACTGAGGGTGAAGCTCGAGAGTAAGTTTTTTTTTATTTCGTTCTTTGTCATTCAATTCTTATAATCAACTATCAGGGAAACGTAACGATGAGGAAGATGCGAAAGAGAAGCTTTACACCTATGTCTCCCATGTTCCTGTCACGTCATTCAAGGTGCCTATCCAACTGCTTTCAATCGTTTCGTCTTCTGACTTTTGCACTCTAGGGTCTTCAAACGGCAAACGTTGACGCCGATTGATTGGTTTATCATTGTCATTTCTTCTGCGCTTTCCACTTTCGTCATGTTTTTATATATGCGTCCAAAGTCTTGCTAAATTCCAGAACGAGACAAGAAACATCAGAAATGACTTTTAATGGAAACGATTTAGGAATCTGTCGATTCCTTGAGTGACAATATGAATCAATCTCTCTCACTTAAGAAATAGATGGTATCAAGGAGTGTCATTCGAAGTAGGTTAAGTCCATAGTGAGTGTCCGGTTATCCCACAATTCTGCCTACCTAGTCTATCAGTAGCGAAAGGAGTACAAATGAGTGTGTATGTAGACCATAAAACGAGATCACACGAATTTATCATACTCCGATGATTCGACAGGCGCGGCGAACGCAGCATACACCCTCGAAGGGCCCCTATTGTAGGTGGGAGCTCCAGGAGTTGAATTCAAACCGAGAGGAGAGGGGCTCGAGACCAATGGAGGCGGACGACGGTTTCTCTTAATTCCACGGGAGACGAACATTCGCTTAGTTTGTGGACCAGGGCCTGCCACAGATGCAACCGACGTGTTATTTGAATTTCCGTTAGAAATGGTCGTGGTGCGCTTAGTGTACGGAGCTTGCTGAGCAGCGCGGCGTTGTCTCGGTGTGAGAGCTCCCGCTGACACGTGAAGTCGAGCGGTCGTCATGCCATCACGGTCGTTCGTCTCGATCCTAGAATAACCGCCACGAACTGCACGTCGGAATGAGGGGGACGGAACTCCGGCAGTGAAGCGCTCGTCAAGAAGGTTGGCAGGATGCATTGGGTCGATGGTCTGCTTGTAGTAAGTATACACGAGGATGTAATGAACCAAAGCTGGTATGAGGTGGAACAAAAAGAAGGCGGCTATGTGGTTCCAAAATTGGTGGCCCCAGGCATAGATGCATTCTACAATAATATAAGCTTCAAAGTTCTCTCAAGTGTGAACACACGACGTACGCTTTTCAGCCAGCTTTTCGGGGTAGGGTACCATTGTATTTGGCCAGGGATGTCCGCGCTGACCATTTTGAACCACGAACGGAGTTTAGTAATTTCAGATGGTAATTGCAGAGTACTCACGAAGAACGATCTTTGCCATCCTCGACCTTCCATTGCGAGAGTGATGCATTCAGTAACAAGTTCGTCCTGCTCATGAAACGTGTAAGGAAATTTGGAAGGTGTAAAGAGAAAAAAAAAACCACGGACCGCCAACGTGAAGTAAGTGACACATTTGAGAACACCGGCAACGGTTACGAGCAGTGATGCGAAGAATGTGAGATAAAGGTAGACTCGGACCAAGCTCAACTTTTGCTGTAAAGAATTGTTGAGCTAAAATCTTTGAGGTTAGAAAAAAAAAGAAGGACCTACAATTGAGACGCCGATGATACCGTATAGTTCAATGAGAAATGAAACCACAAATATCGCGCACAGCGCAAGTGACACCCAGAACAAGTGGTGGGCTCCTTCTGAGAAAAACACAAAAGGATAAATAATGAAGACTAGATAGATTTGAAAGGCAATTCACCCTCTTCATCAACGACAGCGTCTCCAAATGAAGTGTACTAAATAAATGGGTGGAGTTAGCTATGCATAAAAACTTGATGATTTCACGAACGCATCTGCAATGCAAACATTTAGTATCGACTCAATAACACGAATTAGATAGAAATGACATACGTGAAGGCGTATCGTAGCCCATTGAGACCAGCAACTAGGAAATAGCTCAGGAACAAGAGGGAAATGACAATACGAAACGTTACCTACGGGCAATGACGGTATTTTTCCAGTTTGCTTTGTAAAGCTGAGCAACAAAAGATTTTTTGGACTTGGATTGACTGGGAGTCCGCAGTGGATCTAACCAATGGCATCTCTAGATTAAAAAAACGTATGTCATGACTCAAGAGAAGCTCCGCTTACGTGGAAACCTGTTGTCGACTTGTAATATCAAGTTAGTCCAAGTGCTCAAAACTCCAAATACAGGGTGGAAGCTTATTATAGGTACTCACGCTTGAGCTGGAGGGGAGGAGGACGTATCATACTGAAGCCTGCAGTATATTCGAATGTGATGGTAACCGGACAAAGAGAGTCGAGATGTGCGGACCCACCTCTTAAGCATCAACTCGGAATGATGCGGTTGATTGTAGCACAGCACCCGACAATACTCGGATGAGATGGGCAGCGTTGGATAATGGTCGGATTCGTATATAAACTCAATTCCTCTCCCAAAAGCCCGTTGTGTCCAAAAAATCCTGCAGCAAAGCCACCTCAGCACAACAATGAGCTGTAGAAACTACTAGAAAGAGAAAGGCATTGCAAGTCTCAAAGGAGGTCTGAGAATGCATCCTCATTGAAACGAGTCAAACGACAGAGAACAGGAGGTTTGCAAAGATAATCATGTTTGTTCCACTTGGCACTCACTGCTATTGCTGTTTTCATGATGAAAGAATAATTCTACGGGAGCAACCTATTATGGAAGATATGCAATCAACCTTTCAATAATTATATGGGCCTTTACATTGAAGTTGCAAGGAATCATTTTGCGTGAAGTTCGGTTGAAAGAGCAGCTTGTTTCAGTGGTGGCTTGTGAATACAGGTTGTCACTCTGAGACAACTCACCTTCACCATGCCCTCGTCGTGAGTTTTCAAATTTTTATCAAGTTTTCCGTCTCATCTTCAGACAGGATTATAATTCGACAAACACTCGACCCCAGCGTCAACAATGTTCAATATATCGCATGGCGTGAGGTGGCTCTTGAAAGCGATGGTAGTCTTCGCATGAATAAAATTGGTTTAGGAATACCTGGAGACCGCTTTGTTGTGCGTCAAACATTCAATTTTAGACATGTTTTTTAGTTAATTGTGACTGCAGATTGCATTTCGTGATCAAGTTACCCCAGTGGTTGTCATGTTTACACCGTCTGATGACAGAGTTCGACCAGCTGACATCCGCAGGATGGCTTTTCATGAGGATGCCCCATATCCGATCTTAACCGTTGTTGGTATGTATGATCTGTCCCTATCTCAGGCTGCTTTCTTTCCTCTGAAATCTTTTGCAGAGAGACGTGATGCCTACTCAGCATCAGAACGCAACCGCCTCAGGATCCATGACGAGATCCATGAAGCACAGGTCGCATATTTGAAAGGATTACTGACCCATGCATGGAACTGGGTGGCGTTGCCCTTTTCCCCAATGCCCTCCAATCCAGTAACATCCATATCTCGACATCATGAATCCATTTCCATCCCACCAAAGGACCACCAACCTGAGGATGCGGGTTCAGTCTCTACATGTGTTCCAAACAAAACAAACAGTTTTGGATTGGTCCACCGGCAGCAAACAGCTAAAGCAGGGAATCTGGAGTTGTGAACAAGGTAATCGGAGGGTTGACGACAGAGGGAATTTGTTTTGAGACGAAAGGTGCTGTCGGTGGTCTGTTGACAGTTGTAGATTCAGTGAGTGCTGGAAGACACCGGCGACTCGGACTTTGTTAGTTAAGACAGGCAAAATTGTCGGCTCCTTTCAAAGCAAGTAGGCAGATATATTCGCGCACATCCTATTTGTCTCAGTAGTAGTTTATGTTCGGCACAAGTAATAGAATATATCAATCAATATGATTCCAACCGATAATAGAATTACAAGTTCATGGGGATCAAAAAGGGAACGAGTAAGAAATGACCAAGAACTCCGTACAATAGTAAGTCGCCCATTCACAAAGATTTTGTGGTCGTACAATACAGTAATATCCGCCTCACAAATAACACAAGAAAATGTAGCATACTACGCAAGCACCTCCTTCGCGTCTCGATCATTGCTTAGGGACGGGGATACGGTGGCCTCGGACTTGTAACATCTCTTTCGTCACCCTCCTCATCGTATTTTTTCTTGTACGAATCATCATAGCCATCATAATCTTCCCCTCGGGTATAGCCAGGAGGTTTGCCGTCGTCTTCATACTCGACGGACTCAACAGGCTCGACAGGCTCGACATAGGCAGCAGGATGATGTGGCGGCGGAACAGGAGGGGCAGGATAATTATAGTATTGCTGACCGTAGTCAGAATTATTGTAAGGTGGATTGTAATGTGCGGAATAACCGAGCGCACGCTGCGGATCGCGTGTGACGTTGGCCGAGCTCGAAGGGTCAAGAACTTCACGGAGAAAGTTGAATGCAACGATCGAGAAGAAAATGGCAAGTGCTGGACAAGATAAAAAGAGATGAGAGAGCAGATAATGGCGTGTGTATTGACATACAGGTTATGACGAGGAATCCGATGATTTCAGACCAAGTGTCTCTGTCCCAGTATCGTTGGCAAACTGAATTTGAAATGTTAGAGAGTATCACATTTACTCTACATTTCACTTACAGTTAGCAGCCTCAATGGGAGACAAAGTATCCGAATATACAGGACCCCACCATCCCGTCTATCAAAAGATTTGCTTCAGACGCAAATAACCTAAACAAAGAAGGCAACTTACGTAGACGTAGACAGTCTGGCCTTGGGAGAGGTTGGTGCAAGCGCGGATGATGTCATCCTAAGAGGTCGGAGCGTCATTGCAATTGCAAAAAAGTAAAGATTAATTCCACGCACCTTCATGATGAAGTGTATGACGATTCGGAAAAGACCGACACCGGCGACAATTAAGACGGCTAGAGCGGAGAGATAGGCATAGATACGGACAACGAAGATTTTTCTCTACGGCTAAGATCAGAGAAAACACTCTCAACTTGCGGAAAAAAACAAACAGTGATAGCCGCAAAAGTGCCAAAAGTCTGTGAAGAAGTTAAGTTAATTAGAAATATTGTAAATGTTTGGTACAAATATACCGTTATGAAGAGGACACCGATGTATATGGCCCCAATTATTATGGATATCATACCGAGTTTAGGAACACCATCTGAGGACAGTCAAACTGAATGAAGAGACGCCAAAGGGCAGAACACGTACTTCTGTTGTATACTGGGGCATTTCTGAAGAAACCGATCTGAACACAGCTACGTGAATCTTCCAATCGGTCCAGCTGGAAGACAAACTCACTCCTCTAGTGTACGTCAGATGTGTCGATGAAGAAGAAAAAAAGAGAATGACATACGAAAACAATGTCCACACGGCGCCTAACACAGTAGCTGAAGCAGTTCGTCAACAAATTATTTCAATACCTATCTCCCTAGATCAACACACTTATTAAAACCACTGGACGCAGACTCCTTCGATAAAACCTTGTCACAAAGGTGTATGACGGCGGTGTACCTGTTAAATTGAAGGCATCAGACTTCCTCGTGTCCCAAACATGTCGTTTCAAAACATGATACCTGAAATATGAGTTGATGTTAGCTGAGGATTTCTGATCTCATTGATATTTCACGTACAAACCTTGTGGTGGTGGTGGTCTTGTGTTCATAGTAAATTTACAAGGAAACTAATGATTTCAGTTTCGTTGCGCTGGTGGTTAAGGTGAAAGGTTGTGCTCGGGCAGGCTGCGTTCCGCATACCTACCTGATTTGGTCAACGGTCTAGCCAAAAACCGCATTGGTCTCGGAATCAATTGTTGAAGGCTGTAGGCTGTGAGTCTCAAGTGTAAGCGAGCAGCAACGTTCAGCGCTCAACACGTAGTTATAAAGTGTCAACATAGCCTCTTCTGATGTTCTAAGCTATGCAAGAACCATCACCGTGCATGTCGACATAAAGAATTGGCAACGGACGACCGCAAACAATCTCATCATGTCGACATAATTTCAAACGCGGGCACTGACGGGGACGTTTTTGATCTTGCAAGTAGTACAGGTAAGCGATCAGGTCATCGTAGGAGCTTTAGTGCTCATTGCAGCAAAACGTCACCCAGGCTCATTGTGATTATCGAGTTGCTGATAGCCTACGCAAGACTTTTGGAAGTCGTCTTCTCTACAAAGATGAAATGGCCGACCATGAAGGAAATCGCTGTGCGGTTGGAAGGCGTCATTGCAGGAATTATTCAGTCATGCCTCAACATCAGACCAGCGAGGGCAATACGTATGTTGGATGGTAAAGGTGTATTGATCTTTTCGACTGCACAGAATGTGGCGCTCCCAACTATTTTCCGCACATATTCGCCACCTCATCATCCAAGTTATAATTGCACAATTATAGAAGCGATCAGAGCTACCATAGCGGAACAACCTTTCTTCCCGAGTATAGACATCGGAGAACCGAATCTGAAGGAAACACTCATCTATGGAGCGGAACAATCCTGTGACCTACGTCCTAGAAGAAGCCACCTCGATCTTTCCAGTTCAATGTATATCTTGTATCGGATCTGGGGGATTAGGCGCCGTCGGTTTCAACACCATTTCGGCCATCGACCTTTCAAACGTGATGAAGAAACTTGCGAAAGATAGCGAACGTATTTCGGAGGAAGTAGCGAAACACTTATCAAATAAAGATGTGTTCTATTGTCGATTAAATGTTGTTTATGGGCTTCAAGATATCGGTTTCAAGGAGTGGGAAATGACACGCATACGGACCAGTGCAGAGAAATGAGGTTATCAAGATGAGCATGTGCTAAATCGGCGAACAAGTGCGTTTTATTTCAGATCGATTGGATATACTTCGCTCACATTTGTAATTTTTGGACAGGTCGAGTTTGCCTGGGGAAGATTGGAGAGCAGTGATCTCTGGAGTCACGATAGTTGTCTTTATCTCAAGTGCACATCAAAATAATGACGAATAAATAGCCCAGCAAGGGCGGCTACAGAGACACTCAATAAGCGGTGCGCGCTTTTGCAGGACAGCCTCAACGGCTGTTTGGAATTTGTAGAGCTGCCGGAACAGCTAAAAGCAAGTATCGAGAGCTCACCTTGGTACGTCTATCTTATACCAAAGAAGCTCTGGTTAAATCTTGTTTAGAGGGCTGAAGAGGACGTTCGAGAATTCGCGTGAGACGCTCCTAGTGACTCGCCACTATCGTTCAGGTGAAAAAGAACATTCAGAAGATACTGCATCGCTTTTTGGGTGAGGCTTATACTTGTTGCGAGTATCGGGCACTCAAATCGATGACAGACCCAAGCCCTTCGAACCCTGAATCTTGCACCATCTGCAGTGTACAACTCATTCGAAACCTTACACAGAGCGTCGTGCTTTAAGGGGACTCGTGTCAAGCTTTTGAACGAGATAGCAAGCTGCGATGATCCCTGGCTTCCGCCAATCCTAGCTGGCATAGTTAGGATAGGAAAACCAACCATCTCGAAAACATTAGCGGAGCGTGCAGTTGATATAAACGTGCTCGGAGCCAGCTTTTTTTCTCCAGAAACGAACAACAAAACACAGCAAAGACATTCTTCCCACCATATCAACTTGCCTGTTTCAATGAGGACTTCACTAGCAGGAGAGATGCAGCACTGATGCAGTCAAGAAGAGTCGTCAAATCCAGTTCGCTACTTTGATCGTCAAGCCGTTGATGAACTGTGCCGCGGGAACCCCCACCCTCATTGTGTTTGACGCATTGGACGAGTGTACGGACGGTGGTGACATCTTAAAAAAATTCTTGCCGATGCAATCAAGGACCTGCCCAAGTTAAAGTATTCATTACCAGACGCCCCCAGCGCCACATCCGAATTGCTCTAGACCGTTATCGACATCTTCGACGATTCCATCTACGAGATATCGAGAAGTGAGTGGTTGAATCTGACATTTAGGAATCAGATCCCTTGAATCAACTCTCGGTTGCTCCAGCGTCGTCGATTTCTCCTTGCTACAGTAACTAACTGCATATGTATATACATAACTCATCATCCTCTTGCGCAGACTCTGCAATTCACTAAGCTTCATTGCTAGCTCACCCACATTCCCATATTGAAAACAACGACCTATGCAATGTTATATTAAAACAAGTCTCTAAATTCCAGCTGCTACGCCATACAGTTTCGTGAGCGGTAGGTTGCTATGTCTATACAACAGAACGCGGCAGTCGGGAAATAGGTTAAGATAGATTTGTCCTAACTCTAGCGACGATGATTCAATGAGCAAGACAAAGGTCAACGCCTATGTCGAAAAGACTCCCATAATTTTGAATGCGGGCACAGCTTGACCCTCTTCACCAAGTAAGTGGCACTCAACAAAATGCGAACCCTTTGACACGAAGTGGTCGATGATATGCAGGCTACAAAACATCACTTTTATACAACTTTGCAAGAAACGAATAGAAAGTGACTTACACTGGTGTTGGCTCGCCGACGTCAGCGGCGTTCTCGATCACCTTTGCACCCCCGTAATTATCATCCACCCAGCACTCAATCGAGGATCCCTCTCCAACTTGAGAAACAGGTTCTTTGATAAAGTAAATGCCAATGTCGCCAGCACCGACTTGAAGCGGAATTCTTAATTTGCTTGTAGGCAGAGTCGAGTACCAATAGTGTGTAATGGTTCGGAGATTGGCTCTGTCGTTGCCAGAAGGATGAAACGATGACCACCCAGATCCATAAAACAGGGATGGGGGAAGTGGGTTGATCAGATCATTAGCAGAAACGCAGAACGGCGATATTTCCACGTATGGTCTTCCAGAATTGGGTTTGGTGTTGATTCTGCCGGGAGGCACACCAAGTAGTGCATGATGAGCATCCCTTGGCGTATCAGCCCGCTGTGCATTTGCTTCAACGGCATGACTTCCCTTCTTGGGTTCTGGGACGCCCGGACGCCTACCCACGCCGCCAAAAATGCCTGGTCGATCTCCAGAGTCGTCCGTATGTGCAAGGGAATCAGGTGCAGTAGACCAGGCGGCGCAAATTTGTGACTCTATGTAAGAGGTGAGCACATCGGCTATGAGGTCATGGCCAGCTGGGCTAGCAAGGATGGGATCGGTATAGAATTTCTCAATAGACTTTGGATCACGCATATAGTCCGGATAAATGGCAGGCTTGACGGTAATATGAGGCACGTCATAAAACTGGGCAACGATATTGTGCCAATGGTCGGGGCCAGCAAATCCATGCGCTTCGTATATCTGGGGACTAAAGTGACCAAGAAGAATAACTGCCGGCTGGTCGGGACGGACGAGAATAGAACGGACGAGAATTTCAAAGTTCTCCATCATATCTTGACCTCTGTACAGAAGTGTAAAGGGAAAGAGCACATTTCGATTAAAGAAAGTGGCACGTACGGCGAATCCTCGATGTCAAGTTCAATTATTACGAGGTCCGTCATATCCGGAAGATGGTGCGAGTGACAGAAACCAAAGTAATCCGAGTTTGTTCGCCTCATAGCTCCGTTCGTAAGCTCGGAAGCGGGATGTGGAAAGATGGTATTCCACCACTCAAAGAATTTTGAGGGATAACATTTGGGTGATATAGGGTCGTCCCCAGCACCGTGACAGGCAGATACTACCAGAGGTCAGAAAATGGTATTTTTGACACGCGAATACTCACCGGAACCGCCCAAGACACTAATGGTGACAGGTTGTCCAGTCAATGCCCTGTTAATAACGCGCTGCACTCGCCCACCGGTTCCAACGTGCATTCTACTCTTCGACAGTGTCAGGGCACCGTACTTTGCTCCCAAATCATCTCCTGGCCCGTGATTGGGACAAAACTTGAAAGGATTAGGTCCTGCCTCAGTTTCGTTGAAGTAATTCTTAGACTTCAAATCGGCGTTCGAATAATTCTGAACGACTGGCGCCGAAATAGAAGGCCATATAAAATGCGTGAATGATAAGACAAAAACCAGGAGAACAAGGACAATCCAGATGCGATTTGTGAGCCTAAAGTTGCGCTGGCCCAGTCTGGAGGATTTCTCTGAATTTCCGCTAGTGTCGTGGTTCATAATAGGCGAAATGCGGGCCTGCAATCTACCAGATCGTCGTTGCATGCGACAACGAAGCAGTAAAAAGTAACAAAGCAGAGGCTGTTGAGTGTTGTAATGAAAACAGGATCAGGGGTTAGCAATGGAGGCATTTTCCCAGACTTGCCATATGCATTTCTCAGTGTATCCTTCTGCACATCTTCTCCACGTCAACATTAATTTGCTTTAAACTGTCGAGGAGACCTTCAGCAGTATGTATAAGGGTACAGGCAGTTTTGCGAATCAGATTCGACGGATACCAACCCCAATGGCATTGGTCATTGGTGTCATTTTCGGTCTATTGATTTCAAGGCTCCTGCCTTGGACGACGGTGAGCTAGTTCAAAGCGTTACCAAGTCGCAGTATATCTGGCTGGTTTGCCCTCGGGGCGCGAGAATGTCTCAAGGTCTTCACGCTTACTAACAGCATTTGTTGCAGACAACTCCTACATGGAGGGGCGGTCATGTTCCAAGTAACTTAAAACACCAAGGCCGACAGCGCATTCAGCTACCCACAGTTGACCAGCGGTCACGCGTACTAGAGTTACTAGCAACACTCACTCCGCGCTACACAAAGCGATGCACACGAAATTCGCAACCGCTCTACGTTCAGCAAGCTCTGGAACGATACGCACCATTAATAGGGCATAATACCCCCAACAGTCGTTCATGGCTTTCCAGTCTTCTAGGTCTTGAAGACGAAGATCGTATGCAGAAAATTCGCCGAGATCTCGCAGCCAGTGACCATAAATATTATTTTGCTATTAACCTCTACAACTCTTTCGACATCATCCCAGATTTATTCGCCGCCCTATTCCGAGTCGCTTCGATTCTGGGATACCATAATGTTTTTGTCTCCATCTATGAAAACGGGTCTACTGACCAGACCAAAGCTCTCTTGCGTATATTTGACGCCCTCACTCGGAGTGTTGGTATGCGTGTCACGATTCGCACTTCGACGCGAACACGAGGTGCCTTTAACCATCGTATTGAATACCTTGCCGAAGTTCGCAATTCCGCCTTTGTGCCTCTGCATGAGCTGCGCGATTCTGAGGGCGAATACTTCGACTCCATTGTCTTTATGAACGATATCCTTCCCTGCGTCGACGATCTGCTTGAGTTGATTTGGCAAAGTCGCATGAACAATGCCGGCATCACTTGTGCAGCCGATTATATGTACCACGAAGAAATGCAATCTCCAGTTTTCTATGATAATTGGGTTGCACGAGACATTAACGGCACCGCACTCGAGAATGCGCCATTCGAAAAGGTTTTCCATCATCAAGAATCCGCGCTTCGCTGGCAGCGTCATTTGCCAGTTCAGGTTCAGTCATGTTGGAATGGTATTGCAGTGCTGGATCCTGCTCCTTTCTACTCACCCCCCCATGTCCGATTCCGGATGGCAAAGATAACAGAAGGAGAATGTAGCGCCAGTGAATGTAGCCTGATCTGCAACGATTATTGGGAAGCTGGCTATGGGCGTATTATGATGGTTCCAAGAGTCAAACTAGCTTACGATAGCGTCAGTGCAGATTCACAGGAATTTTTAATTATATTCACGTTTTTTATAGAAGGTTTTTGATGTTATCCATCCCTCTCGACGGAACCTTACTGCTATCCGGGGGTACGTTCGTTTAGGAGGTCTACCTGATGACCCCCGTACAGATCCACAAGATCGTACTTGGTTCGGGCCACACGATCGCCTGTTTACAGAAGAAGAAAGCGAACCCGTGACATTTATTCCTGGTCCTGAACATGGTTCGTTTCCAATATTTTTTCTTTACCAAACAAAATACTAATTACTGGAATCAGTCTGGTGTTGGGGATGGGATGGTGCTGGAGATTTGGATGGACCAGATGTGGAACCGATCTGGGAAGCCATGCAGAACAAATCTAAAAGCGCAGATGCTGTATTGGTCAGACACGATCGCAGCATTGTATTTTAATTGCTGTACGGGTTTCCTTCGTTCCTCTTAGAGTGTCCGACCTGAATTTAGTGGATTACATCATTTAAAAGCTGAAATAGGATCGTCGATCATCGGTGTTCCATGGCGATCATTATTGCCTTTGAAATTTGACGCCTCTTTAGTAGGATTTCAAAATCTGTCTCTTGAACCCACAGGAATTCTTCTTGGAAATCATAGAATACCTTCATTGATTCCGCTCGCTTTGACTTGCAAAAAGTTTCGTCGCATTACATTGGAAACCTTCTTCGAAAAGAACAGCAGTGGTTCGCTTGTTTCATCTGGGACTCAGGCCACCCGAGACACTTGCCGTACGAATGGCGCTATTCGTGCAAAAAAAGGGAGACACGGGTACAAACATGGCTACCCGTTGGTGCCTACGAACACTAGTCGCTCCCTGTATTCCATTGGAAATTACGGTGGTGAAATGTGATCTAAAGGCCTTATATTCACCTGAATCTTAGCTTGCACGCTTCGGAAACAAACATATATTTTCATCTCTCAACGTGATACTTGTGTTGGACGTTGGTGGGCTGTAGGTGGAGCCAATAAGAAAGATGAGATCCAAGTCAAGGATCCGTCGAGTGTGAAACGCCAGCGTTGTCAGTGATATCACGTCGTGCAATTGGTGGAGACGACTTAGGAGACGACTTAGGAGAGAGGTGACCGGAGAATTTCCACATGGTACGTTGAGAGCTTGGAACATAGATTTCGGAACTCGAAGCTTCGAAGGCCAACAATAATTCAATGGTGCCCCTCACCATTTACCAACTAATGGTGAGCCCCTTTCTGTTCTCCCCATCACAGACGATCTCATCGACATTGTGGAGGGTTTGGCTACCAAGAACGGAGAAGAGGAGAGATCAGTACTTTGCAAAAAAGTGTGCATGTTCTCTCCTTTCTCTTGCTGTCCTTCCTAATCACCATTTTAACAGGTGTATGAAAACCTCATTAAAAGCTGATTAGTTCAGCCAAAAAATTATTTATTTGCTGGTTGCTTCTTCGCCTCCTGCTGATTCAGCAAAGTCATATCTGTATGCGAAATCCCAGATCGATTACTCCACTATGACAGCCAAAAAGGACAGGCTCACCTTCAGCCATCTGACAAGAACGAAGACATCCCGCCTATTACAAAAACCCGTTGGAAGAGCGTGTGGGGGCAGTAGTTTTATTCTTGGAGCAGATGAAACTTTTCAATGGTTGGCTACACCTTGACGACCACGAGCTATGCATGTGTTATGGCTGAGGAGGTCGAGTGTTTTTGGATCGTTGGACCGATGCTTGTCGAGTTACCACATTCGTCGCTGAGGAGGAAGAGAATCCGAGTGAGGAGACAAAAAGGCAGAAGAGGCCAGAAGGACATTAGACGTTTGACATCGATCTTATCAGACGCAGAGACAGCCTGTTGAATATAATAATTCCTGAATGTTGCGTGAATGATGCTCACATCGAAACCGACCACCTCTATCCAACACTTGTCATCTTCACTTCTGAAGGTCGGCCAACCGCATACGCCGACTTCACGTAATGTAATATCCACGAGCATCTACACTTCGAGACCAGTTCTCAACAGAGGATACGATCCTCTGCGAGATACATGTTGGTGGTAAATATGCCGCCTGAATCATGAATCATCTCGCCGGGAAAATACTTGTAAATGAGTGTTGCCTGATTTCTCGTCAAGGGCAAATATGGAGTTAACCTGCTCAACCCACTCATTGCTGCTCAGAGCGTTTTCGGTTACATTACTGTCTTCCCGGATACTTTCTCCACGTGTCGTTACATTGCCATCCGGACAGCAATGATCTCGCCGCATGCGCAGCCAACGTTGGAGTTGACGTTGAATGCCTTCCAAAGATGGCACATCGACGTGGGTCCCGGCATGTTACCAACGTCAAGTTGGAGAACACAAACATTGGAGGATAGGTCCGAAAGCTTTGAAGAACCGGCGATGAGATTTGATCGTCCTTTTTTTTTGGATTTTTCGCCTTGACGACCTGGGCGGCTACGACTCCCATTTCGAAGGTTTCGATTGTGAGTAGGTGTGAGTGGTTACATCTTGCTCGCCGATCTTGGTCCTAGTCCTGGTAGCACCCCAACGGTGGATAGTTCGCTGTGGCGAGGAGGATCGTAATGGACCTGTCGTAGGTGTCTTGAAATAGTAGGTAATGCATATGTGAATTCATGTTCAGTACAGTTCTCGCAGAAGTCGAGAAGTTTCTTGGGAGCCAGATTGTCGACAAAGTTACCGTGGAAGAGTCTAGGAGGATTTCGATAAAATATCGAAGAGATATTTGACTTACTCGACTCTTTGAGCGTCTTGTACAACATGGACAGTGGAATACGGCCATAGCGGACAAAGACCTGTTGTCATCTACAGGCGAACTGAATAGGTAAATTCGACAGCGCTTGAGACGATTCAGGACTGGGATGTTATCCTTATCCTGATCCTGATGGGCATCATACGTCTGATACCACTTGCGTGGGCCGGTCGCGAAGGCAGGGCCAACTCCAGGAGGTGGAAATGGCGACTGAGAAGGATAAGGGCGGCCAGAATTCAGAGGGGATCAAAGTGCAGAGGGGCTACAAGGAGAAAGTACAGAAGTGGCGAAGGATGATCGATGAGCACCTGACTGTTGTAGAAACTTCCGTTTC
>QDKV01004816.1_pt1 | contig 15506 bp, 16 predicted proteins | sample 1861101 | NCBI WGS metagenome assembly QDKV01 (sample SAMN04275158, study PRJNA302643) | Fungus metagenome, whole genome shotgun sequencing project. | isolation source: fruitbody | host: Mallocybe terrigena | place: Sweden | collected 2013 | reverse complement strand
ACCTGTTGCAGCGGGTTCGCAGCTCTTGGAGGCGAGCACGACTGCAGGGACCGCCCAACCGCAGCGTAGCCATGCTCCCCAGCATCACGCCTTCGTTCGTTCTATAGCGCCTCACCCTCTTGGACTCACCATTGAAGTATATCCTGTCGTTTCATTCACTCATGAAGGCGGGGCCGTCAACGGTTACAATGCCGCGAATGAAACCTTGAAGCAGTCTCTGATCCCACTTCCCCCTCTTTCCCGGCCCCCCAACTCTTTGGAGCACCACTTTTCATCGGCGGGTGGGGAAATCCGAGGGATGCCTTCCTTAGTGTGTACCCTGTGAGGTTCGAGTTTCTCAGATCAGCGAAAGTGAGTATCATTTTCCATGTGCTGTGTTACGATCATACTGAGCTCTTAGGTATAGTTCAAGAAATTCACTCCCCAAGTTATGTTGAGCAATGAGGAGTTGGTCCGAATTGACACATCGAAATGGACTGCCGATACGCCTCGTGATCAAGGAGGGCCATCTGGTTCTGGCTCTGGTAACATCAGTGGAGAACCCAGACAGAATGATGAAGAGGAAAATGGAGGAGGAGGGTCCAGACGAACGGGTTTGCGTATAATTTTGTGCTGCGGGAGCAGGGAGCAGAATATGGCGGCCAACGAAGCCCAAGATGGCAATGCAACCGACATGTTCCCAGACGCGTCCTTGATCCCTGATGAAGAGAGTGCCGATGAAGAGAGGACTGCTTGGCAAACATAAAGGACGATTTGGTCTTACTGGCACATATCCATCCGTCATGGATACCGGAGTTGGAGAAGTATACCGAAGCAGAGAGAGCCGAGGTGCAAGCAGAGCGTACCTTGAGGGTGGAAAGCTGGTTGCAGAGTGTGCCGTAAGTCATTGAGGCATTGCATCGCGGACTTCTCTCTATTGCGTCGATTGCTGGTACCTATGTTTCATCATATAAATCTTTAGCAGTGGCACACAGAGGAATGAACTTGTACTCTTATTTTCTTGTAGCACAGAATGGCATTGCTTGAACAGAGCTAACGAAGCTCCGTATTGAGTCAACCACTAGATGTATAGTGCATTGGTCATCGGAATCAATGTGCTAATTGAAAAATAAGAAGAGACTCGTTAGAAAATAAGGAAGCCTATGCATACCAAAGCGAACCACGAGACCAAAATCATTATAAGAAAATACCTAAACACGGAAAGCGTTGTCCTGTCGCGTCTTCGTTGTGGCGAAAAAGATGCTTTGGAGCAAGGAGTGCCCCTCCTTTCCACGTCAAAAACGGAATCCTCCTCACCACGTTGTTTCACCGTCAATGATAGATTAGTCAGTACAATTTAATAATACAAATCAAAGCAACTACTTTGAATGGCCGGAAAGTTCGGCCCGCGAACTGATGTTGCAGTCCTCGTGATGTGCCAATGTTGCCATCGCGTTCAGTAGATCCTTGAACCTGTTCAACATCCTACAACATGTCTAGCAAGTATGTGTTGCCTACAGTGCTTTTCGTTATTGCTGAAAGTGGATCCTAAAGGTTCACCCCATCTACCATGATTGTCACGTCCAAAGAACGTGACTGGCCTGCCAACCTTGGTCCGCAGTCCATTTGTCATATTTTAGCAGTTATCTGGATTCAGGTGATTTACAGGAATGTTGGACTGGGATGACACGCGTATTGTTTTCACAAAGAGATCCTTGATTGAATTTCTTAAGTCAGCCAGTTTGTTCATCACGGGTATGCTGAGGCTGACAGCAAAATTTGTCTAGATATACCGGGACGACTGTCGATACCAATTTCAATAATATCAGCAAATTACCACGTAATTTTATTTCAGGAACATTCCCCTTGTATTGAAGAGTAATCGCGCCTTTTTTAGGATATGCAACGTTTGGGAAGCTATCCACGTCCGAGTCTGATGATCAAAGCCGCGGTGATACAAAGATTGCTACTTCTAGTATGCTTAACAGAAGCATTGATAATTTTTTTCTGGTCTGATTGTTGTGAAAAGCAGATGATTTCCGTTCTAGCCGGCGTGTTAGGGAAGTACCAGGTGGCCCTCACCACGATATCTTTGCACGGGATGAGGACGACGCGTTGTCTACTGCGCCTGCTAAAGAGGATGGTACTCAGGTTCGCTTTTCTTAGTTCCGGAAGAAAATTCTTTATATTTGGGTTCTGTTCTCCTAGACTGTCACATCCAAGAATACGTCAGACACTGCCTCCGCAACGAACGACGAAATAGAGCATCAAGGCCTCGATTTTGGAGACAATTTTCGACCTACTAGGGGAGTAGCTCCTATTTCCCCTGTGTGTATACGGTATCTTCATAACATGTGTTTTCAGACGTGTGCGGGAGAATCCCGGTGGCAAAGATAGCTTGGCTAATTTATGGGATTCTAACCAACAAGAAGAAGAATTCAAACCAACTCGCAGGTTAGTCCCCCGGCTCTATCAACTTGATTACCTGTTGATTGAAACAGGGTGAGGGAGAGACCTGGTGGCCACGACAGCATCAGCGGAGTAAGCACCACATTCATGTGTCGATGCAGCGTTGCTCAGTTTACCATCCAGATCTTCTGAAGTGTCGACTCATGTAATCTCGTGTATTTCTACATACGTGAACAAATAAAAAACTAGAAAAGCATTTGGTAGCGGCGAGGTTCGAACTCGCGCGGACTTTCGCCCATTGGGAATCAAGTCAATAAACTTAAATCCAACGCCTTAGACCAACTCGGCCACGCTACCGATCACAGATTATTTTGATTTGGAATACCTTAACCTACCTGCCATCCTTAAAGATTTTGTAAAAAAGACATATGCTCTGCATTAATAATATTTCGGAAACCCGCAAACCAAATTGCTGCTCATTTGTCCTCCAGTAGACTTACAATTCCGTAATCCGCAATTCCGTAATCCGCAGACCAGTCAAGCACAGCTTCAGCTGTATATTGTTTTCCCAAATGGACAATTTCCCCATGTGCTCTTCGTGGTACCTGACGAAACCTGGGATCTGAGATTCCCTTTGAACCCGAGTCAATTCCTTCATCCCACCAATGCTTGTCAGTCCCTTTCACCATCCCTAGTCCTCAACTTGTCCTTTCAATGGATGTACTGGATCTCTTGTTGCAACTGGCTAGCTCTCCGATACCCTTTTTGGGTGCTGCTGCAAAACTTTGTAGGTTCTGCTCGGTTTTCTCTGCAATCATCCTGTTAAGCCAATGCCATCCAGTGCAAGTAACCTACCAAGCTATTGAAAATGTGAAACTGTATAAAGTGCGCCGTTCTCTTGCACCAAATTATTTCAAAAAACGTTCCTCATCATCATATAGACGCAATGCAGAGACTTGGGCAGGCGATGCGTCAATCTTTTAGTTACCGTTCAAGAAAATTCCATTGGTCTAGAAGGAACAGAACTGGGAGATGAGTTAGAATTGTAAGTCATCTTATTCCTAATCGTTTTAATTTTTGATATGCCTCCAGTTTGATTCTAAGCATCAATCGAAAAGTAAGAGATTGGAGTGATTGGGCTCGATTGAGGTCCTTCCTTCAGCAAGGGGAAATCAAGGATGGTGTCGAGAGGTTGAACAGGGAACTCGACACCTGCATAATGAAGTTCCAAGTATTCACCTGTCTTTATCTCGACTGAATAGGCCACTGATGACGGTGCAATCAAGATTGGAACTCAACTTCAAATCAATCGAGGCAACCAAGACTTGAAGGCCATGCAAATTCGTGACAATTTCGAGATCCGCGAGGTCTTGCAAACAATTATAAAGAGTCAAGAAGACATGAAGACGTTATTGAATATGCACTCGACCCTAGCAGTCGAGGAGATGATGGAAAGCCTCCAAACTGTGAGATCTCTAGCACCTTTATGGTCCCACGTTGACAGAAAAATGCTTGCTTGCAGCAACTAAGAGAGCCTGATCTAAAACCTACTCAAGAAGAGGCCTTCAAGGAAGGCTTGTGGATGTTGCATGACACCACATCGAAACTGCCTCCTTTGGTTGACCGTAAGACCTTCATTTTTGGTCAACTTCCGTTTCGTGTCTCTTAAAAAAAGCTTATTGACAGTGACGGGTCAGGTCAGCCTCACTACACAAGAACCTTACATGAGAGCTTCCTCCAATGATATCTTCATCGGTGTGTATTGATGGGTTAGTTTTTATCGATTTCCTAATGTTCTGGCAGGAATGTGGCTGGGTCGAGAAAAGGTGTGTATGAGTAGAAGGATCGGATTATGAGTCCATGTCTTAAATTTTTATTATAGGTCGCTCTTCGTTTGCCGAGAGCCCTGGCAAATAATCCGGAGGTCCAAGACGTATGCTTTTCCACATTCTTTTTAGGTCAGGGCATATGAATATTTTTGCGTTGCATTTTAGCGCTTCGAACGAGAGGTGGCGGTTTGGAGGCAGCTTCACCATGAAAACGTCGTACAGCTGTACGGCATTGTGAACATCAATGACAACCTCTACTCCGTACGCTTTTCTTCCTGCGTCGATTGAACCAATTTTTTATGTTTAGTTTAGGTTACGCCCTGGATGGAAAATGGTAATCTGGGGGCGTACGTAAAGAGGTCGTTTTCCGCGGATCGCCTCAAGTCATTGAGTGAAGTTGCTGCTGGTAAGTATTCACCTTATGGGGACTCCCTTTAAATGCTGAAATCTCTATTAGGCCTCGAATACCTGCATAACAAGGGCATTGTCCACGGTGACCTTCGAGGAGTAAGTCCTTCCGGCTTAACTCAGCATGACAATAACTGACAGGAATCAAGGCTAATGTTCTTGTTTCGAAAGACGGCATCGCTCGCCTCTCTGATTTTGGTCTGTCAAAGTTTTTCGAAGACGTAAGAAATTATTTGAAATTAGAAAGCTTTTTATTTACGGTGTATGCCAGTGCGACAGGGATCTCGCCCCTTCAAGCAGCGGCAGTCTACGGTGGACAGCGCCAGAAGTATTGAAACAAGGCGGTATCGTGTCCATGCGCTCAGACATCTGGAGTTTCGGGATGCTCTGCTTCGAAATTTTGAGTGGCGATGTACCCTTCAGCAGCAAGTCGGACGATGGAGTTCGCCATCAACTGGAACAATCTAAACACCCAGACCGTCCCGGTCGCTTGGCTACTTCCAAAGGCTTGGATACGGGAATGTGGGATTTCATGTGTCGATGTTGGGAGAAGAACCCTGATCGCCGTCCGTCAATGAGTCGAGTTAAATCATTTCTGCTCGAGCTAAGAGCTCAGACAGGTATCGTTTAAATCTCATTTTCCCAGATACCATCTAATTTCCAACCTTAGCAAGTCGCAAACCACTTCTTACTCAAATCGACACTTCCCCTCCGCGTAAGGTTCCTCGTCCTGACACTGCCGAAAGTCACATGTCCACCATGAGCGCCATGACTGCTAAAACCTTCCCCATGTCCAGCCGGTCACAATTTTTATCCCCCCAATACACCGATGAACCAGAAGAATTGAGAACTCCACAACACAGCTCGAAAAGTCCCAGTGATTCAGGCTGGTCAATAAAAGGAAGTCCGACAGTTGCTCGCAAGAGCTCAGGCACTTCCTGGCTGAGGTCCTTCTCTATCGGGAACTCAAAACCTCCACCGAGCAAACTTACTTCTCCGTTATTATCGAGCTCGTCAACTTTATCAAGCGGCTTATCGTCTGCAAGACCTCCGAGGTTAGATCTTGACAACATCAGTGATAATCAGAGCTTTTTTTCCAATGATCACTTGACATCGCCGACGAGGAGGAGTCCACTCTCTTCTGACTTCACTCTCCAACCCCCGCCTCCGCAAACTGCTTCAAAACGTAGTCATCGTTCAACCAATGTTATGGACGGTATTGTTACCTCTGGAACATTGGAGGATCTAGTTCAGCTCCTCATTGATACTTTTAGTATGTGGAACAGACTTTATCACATGTTCACCTTTTGTCTTACTAAAAAAAATCAGGCTCCCGAATGCATCAACACTTTCGTGATACCTTCCTGATGGGTTGTGCAGATTTCACGACCCCGGAGGATCTATTCGATATTCTCTCCCGGCGATTCTTTGACGCAGAAAACGACAAGGGAATCACTTCGGAGCAGAAGGTTGTCACTCAGTTCAAGTATGGCTTTAAAACTTCTTTATTTCGTTGATGCAAATCTAAATACCACAACTCCAGCATCTTCTTGATCGTCACCTACTGGCTGAAAGATGGGAATTTTTCTCCAAGCTATGAATCACTGTGGAAGATGAAGTTCTTCTGTGAAAATGCAGTTCGCATAAAGTCTTCGGTAATGACACTGGCAGATAAAGCGAGAGACTTGCAACAAGTCATAGAAACACAGGTGAATTTTTAGTTGCATTAGGCATTTGAAAATGTTATATTCATGTTTCGCCTTTAGATCGAAAAACGCCATCCAGCGACCAATAATAGTACACTAATTAGTGGACCGATTCTTGCACCCGCACAGATCTCACCCCGCAGTCTGGCCATAGGATTGACACTACTGGAAGGGGACCTTTACAAGATTCTTCATCCCTCCGACTACATGATGCACCTAACCAACGGTCACTCGGAAAATATCAATGAAATCAACCAGACCACTAAGAAACTCAAGGCCTGGATTACCGATAGAGTCCTTCATTATGATATTGTGGATCTGCGCGCGGGTGTTTTGAAGTTCTTCATTAATACGGCACTGGTATGTCGTTCATTGAACAAATACTATTGATTACAACAGTTGTCTGACAAAGCTTTTTTCAAAGGAATGTCGGAAGCTGAGAAACTTTTCGTCCTCGGTTGCCATCGCTACTGCTCTGCATTCCGTTACGGTCGAAAATTTGAAGTTGACGAGGAACGCCTTGACGCGGGACATGCAGGCCAAATTATATGCTCTTTATGATATAGTCGAACCCGAGTCCAATTTTCGAGGGTACCGAGATGCTATCAACGATGCTGCATCACCTCAAGAGAGGGACACCTGTATAATATGGTTGGCTTTCCACTTGAAAGAGTTGCGAAAGGTTCTTAAGAGTCACCCCGCCACCGTCAGAATGGGAGACAAACACCTCATAAACTTCGAACGCTACATCAAGTTCATGGACCGGATCAAGGAGGTGGCACATTACACGCCACCAGACTTGGAAAGTCATCGCTATGGAGGACAGTTAGGATACCTTCTGAAATCGCTCAAGGATTTCTCGCTCTCGAGTGATACCGATGACGAACAGTTGGCGCGGAGTCAGACACTTGCAGCTCAAGAAGAATCGGACTACCGCACTCGCAAAACTCATCTCAAGCAGCTAGGTTTCAGAGTTGGCTGAACTTATGTTTCTTCTTGATATCCCTGTCGCTTACCTGTGTAGATTATAGAATTAAACAGCTTTGAAGCTTGCTTATACCACCTCTTGTTGTTCATTAATTTCGGACTATTTATATTATAATAGGGAATAAATGGGTTTAACAGTCTAAGGGCCCCCAGAAAGGATGAAAACAGATCGATAGCGGGTAATGAGAGGGAGAAAGATGAGATCAATCACTAAAACTCCAGATCTTGATGGTACAATCGTCACTCCCCGAAACAACCTTATCCTCACTGACGGCAAGACAAGTAACAGCAGCTTGGTGTTCGATAAGCGTCGCGAGACACTTTTCTGAATCCCTTGACCAAACCTAGAATTTAATCAGCGCTATGCCAAAAAAGAAAAACAGAAGAATTCAAAGTATACCTTGATCGTCCTGTCGTGGCTGCCACTAACCAATCTCATTTTGTCACTTGCCACTGCCCATACACCTTCGATATGCCCGAAATATGTTCTCGTAGTCTTTCCAGTTTCTATATCCCAAAGCTTAATGGTATTATCCAAGCTGCCAGAAACAAGTACTGGTTTCTTGCGTTTGGGATTTTGCGATGAGTTGGATATGGTGGTATCCTTGCGGGGGCCTTCTTCCTCTTCATTCTCGTCATGCTCGCTGGCAAAGAGAAGCTTCAAGCTCTGCACCTGTCCCATATGTCCCACAAACTGACGCACACACGTCCGGGCATTCAAATCCCAAAGTCTGATAGAGCCATCATCCGAAGCGGAGAACAGCATTTTGCCGGGATCGATATGACAACAGTTGGCGGCAGTGGAGTTGCTGCTGATCGGCGACGTCGACCCGGAACGGCGGCCAAAAATAGGTGAACGGGTTGCTGCACCCTGTGCACTCGGATTAGAGTCCCAAAGTTGAACGGCATTAACCCAGTCAGAGTGACCCCGCAGTGTGAACGAGCGGCTGGTACGCAAATTCCAGATCTTGATCATCGAATCGACACTGCCGCTCGCCAGGACGTTCGAGTCATAATTGAGGCAGACGACACCTTCTGTGTGGCCATTCAACGTCTTGATGCACTTTCCTTCTCGCCAGTCCCAGACTTTCAACGAACGGTCCATGCTGCCGGTGATCAGTGTGACTTCGTCGAATTGCAAGGCTCGAACAGCACGAGTGTGGCCCCTCAAGCAATGGAGCTGGTCACCTGTTTCCATATTCCAGACGCGGACCGTGCGGTCATAAGAGCCGCTGATGAGGACTGGGAACGCAGGATGGGAAAGCGTCTCGCTAAACTGCAGGCACATCACACCGTCCGAATGACCGGTCAGGGTTCGTGTGGTGCACTTCCCTCTTCGCCAATTCAATTCCACCACCATCCGTTCGCTATAAACGGCTTTCCATGGTCGTGTGACGGTTAAAGGCTCGGGAGGGACAAGGGCTGTTGAGGAGGACGAGGGGAAATCATCGGGAAAGGGAGAGGTAGAACTCCGGGGTAGATATGAAGCGTCATTTGATCGATGTCGCTTTAATGGGGGAGAAGACGAGTTGGAAAACGAGTCTGCAGATCGCTTCAATAACGAAGACGATGGCACTCTCGACACCGAGGGAGTGACAGACGACGACGATGACGAGGAGGAGGAGGAAGAGGAAGAAGAAAGAGACATCTGCGGACAAAGCGATGTCGATTTTTGCCGACATGCTCTCCTCTTCTTGTCAAGCACTGGAAGGAGCCAACCACACTTTGAACATTTTTGGCCAATGTGCTGCTCACAAATACCTCTCCATAACACATTATCATCCGCAAGCGCTTTCCAGCGTTTCGTGACCTGAGCAGCCCGACACAGAGAGGTAGCATCAAGGTAACCCAAGATCTTGAGGTTGATTTCTTTTGGAAGGACCGTAAAAGGGTCGATTCGAATGAGACGAGCGAGTTGTTCTGAAATAAGAGAAAGCTGGGAAAAGCAGCACATTGTAAGAAGGCCTTGGAGAATGATACCACGACGACGGTGTGACGAAGAAGAAAAATTGGACCAGACAGTATTCACAGCTTGTCTTTCTTCCAACGCCAATGCGTCCAGAGACTTGCAAAGCCATTTTAGTCAGACATAACTACGAAAACTGACAATTTTACCTGCTGCAGTTTTACATTCATACCCTCGTCGGCCATCCTCTGATGTCTCACACAGAGCTTTCGAGGAGATGGTTGTTGCATTATTGGTAGTAGTTCCGTCGGGTCTTGTTCGCTCGAGTGATCTGACCCACCAAAATCGTTCAAACCGGAAGTCTCAAAAACAATGGTCGTAACCTGTGGACCTTGGTCTAACTGTCTATCCGGACTTGCAAGTCTGGCTGCGGGGAGCGTGTCGCAAGCATGGAACCCTGAGGTGGCCATTTGACAAGGTGTTCACAGCAAGCGCTTTCTCCGGCCCTTTACATATGTGCAACATCAACTTACGCCACATGTCGCCATCTCTGCAATTGCGAATAAAGACACCATATCACACTTTCAAACAGCAATCTTGCGTTTTATATATTTCAATTCAAGAATGATATATAAAGAAAACGAGTAGGTAAAAAGATTAGAAAAATATGGCATTGGCGGCCACGCAAAATCACGTGTACAAGGCATAACATTCTCTTTCAATCCAGTGTAATTCTCAGTTGTTCAAGTGGTATCGGCACGAACGCGTCCAGCAGAATCGACCGTGAAGCCAATTCCGATTCACATTGTAGTGGAACGAGTTGCCGAATCAGATCTGGTCGTACAGAGAGTTCTATATTCAAAGCGGTGCATCAGCAAATTTCAGGCTCAAAGCAAGACAGGCGGCCGCTGGAGTTAACGCTACCTCACCTTCTCGTGTAAAATTAAACAAAGGAGGAAACTCTTTGCCGTTCGGCATTCTTGCTCCTTCTTGCCTCAGCTCATCGAAGAAAGGATGAACCATCGCCTGCATGGCGCTCAGGCGGGCGTTTGGCGTGTACTCCAAAAGTTTGGATATCATATCGATGGCCTCGGGCGCAGTGCGTGGCCGGAAGACCTTTAGAAAAGAAAAATTAGTCTTTACCCGGTCGGAACACGGACGTAGAAGATAAAAATACCTTCGAAAATGGATGCGGCTTGATTTGTGGAAATTTGTGCTCCATGTAATTTGGATTCATGGTCTTGATTTGTTCACGCGAGGGCGTTCCGAGCACTTTAATAATCTCCACCAGCTGATCGATGCCACTCTCCCCGGGAAACAATGGTTGCCCAAGCATCAACTCGGCCATCACACAGCCTGTAGACCAAATGTCTGTCACACAAAAGAGTCTATTAGTCACAATCAACCCAAAACAAGTGAGTTTATTTACCAATATTGGTCGTGTAATTGGTGGCTCCAAATATAAGTTCTGGAGCACGATAGTATCGGGAGCAGATATAACTGACATTGGGCTCGCCAGCAACGAGGATCTTGGCTGAGCCGAAATCGCAGAGTTTAAGGACACCTGTTGCAGGGTTAAGGAGAAGATTCTGAGGTTTGATATCTCGATGGCAAATGCCAACAGAGTGAATGTAAGCAAGAGAACGAAGGAGTTGATACATATACAATTTGATTTGGAGCATCGGCATTGGTTGTTTGAGTTTTGCATAGTGGCGGCTGGCACGATAGACGGTCTCTGGGACGTACTCGAGGACGAGATTGAGGTAGACTTCATCTTTCTGGAAAAAGCAATGGTTATTGAACAGATGATCACGACGTTTCGGAGTTTTTAAAAACAACCACCTTCTCTCCGTTTGAATAGAAAAAGGCACGGAGGTCGACCACATTCGGATGGGAGACAAGCCTCATAATCTGGAGTTCACGATTCTTGAAAGACAGTAAAGGTTGAACACTGACGGGACGGAACATCAGAGAAAGTGGATGATGATGCAGACCTTGAACCGTTTATCCTGCAACACAGTCTTTATGGCAATATCTTCCTGATCTTTGCTCACGCCAACAAGCCTTGCTTGAAAAACGACACCAAAGGAACCATTTCCAACGACTTTACAGTTCGTATAAGTGAGCTCTCTCGTTTCACCTGTTTTGCCGTCTGAAGCAATTACTTTGACGATCTTGTGCGGGTCGTCGATGGCTAGAGAGCGGAGATGGAGAAGTTCGTTGATGGTTGACGATTAGAACAGAGGAAGGCGATTGAGTGCAGACGACGGAAAAAGAATGATCACCCGATACGAAGGCAAACCCAAAAAAAATGAAATGGAGAGATCAGTAGTGAGACACGAAATTGAAATGCGAATGGGAATTAAAACATACAAGAAACTCTGACACCATTGATAGGGGCGTGAGTTGTCATGACGAGTTAAGATATAAGGTGATATAAATGAAGGGCCAAAAAGCGACTTGTGGGCGAAAAAAAAAGATAGTTGAACGAGCGCGCAGAGAGAAGATTGTGAATCAGAAGGGCTAGACAAAATGGATATGAAAAAAATAGAAATTGTGAGGACAAAACAAGAGAAAAAGAATACAGAAGACAGGAGATTTGAGTTGGTTATGGGAGACGATGGACGCAGGAGGTGGGAAGGCGGAGAAGGATGCACGGCTACCTGATCAAATGACCCAAACACTCCATAACACCCGACATTGTCTGTATTATATACCACTGCACTCGGTAACTAAAATATCGATGGGAGAACTGCAGCGATTTCGTCCTTCTCGTCGTCCGGGTGTCACTGTTCCTTCTTTCTTAGTCCCCGAGGCCGCACATAATGTGTTCCTTACTTGACTCCATTTGTGTCATTTTCACCGATCCCGCACAGAAATTATGAATCCTGATTTCAGTGTAAACCAATACAGCCAACTGCTGCAGAGCTGGATACCTTTTCTCTGGCCTTCACCATTACCGTGCCTTAGCCCAGCCCCAATGCCAGATGTTTTCGTGGTTGAAAATGCGGATCTTAGAGGTTGATTTTCTCCGCTCTCAGCTTAATTTCTGGTTATTTTGGAGGAGTATGCCCCGGATTTCAAGTCCCGAGATTCTTATACTCTACTCTTGAAACAGTTCACAAGCTCTCAAACTACTAACTGGGGTAAGTCATGTCACCCAAATCATAGCAATCTCCTTGATCACACGAACTAAATTCTTAAAAAATTTCTTTTCAGTATGCCCTGCAACAGAGCCTGTCATTGTCGTTATCACGCTGTACGCTCTCATTGCAGGGTTTTCTATCACACAACACACCCTCGCGTATCTGAATTGGCCTTGAACCCGCTTTCCGATCTACAGCAGGGAAACATCTATGTATAACAAATCTCATGTCAGGAAATCAACCCGCTACTCAATCTGACAACTCGTCCCACGCAGTCGGCTTCAAATGACCATTCCTGGGAAGGCGCGATTTATGCTGGGCACACAAGCTTACAAATTGAATCCATGCAAAACCCTAGCCGACTGTCGTTGGGATCGAGAGTTGAGAATCGGATTCCCTTTCGGAATCAGGATCTTTCAGATTCCTAACCTCATTAACTGATGGATTCCCTATCGGCGTCTATTTTACCAGCTGCTATCGCCCTCTTTGTCGTCCCTCCGATTTATGGTATGTTTTCACTTTTCAGCCGGCCATGAGTTTCTTTCTTTCCAAAACAAACGCTCTACTGTCACGCCACTATACCCGGACGAAAAATTACTGGTCTTCAACCCTCGGTAATGAAGCGTATCTGAAACAATAACTCGCAGGTCATGAGAAGGACTTGAGTTAAGAATAGTTTTTCTGATAGCCATGGAACATAGGGTTAAAGTCAAACTGACATGTACTTGATAACCCCTTAATATTTTGTGCAATTCACATGTGTAATGTGATTTATGATCTCCTCCCAGGCGATACAACGTCGTCTCGCATTCGTCGACCTTGTAGTCCAATTAATTATGCTAAAAAGAATGCGTGTACACTGTATTGGACCATAAACGACTCGGAGCAATAACATAATGAATCTCCTCAATGTCCAAAGAATGTCGCGAAAAACCATCAATATCTTCTCTTCTTGTTACCCCAGTCATGATGACTACTTTCAGATTGTACTTGACCTCGGATATCAGTCTGCATGGGTATAATGCCAGTAGTCGTAGTAGTGTCGACGCGTGCAATTTCCGAGTGGCTGCTTGCCACGGCGCTAATTGGATTTTTGCCACGATTCACAACCTGATCAGGATCTTGGTTCGTGTGATGTTGAGCCAAGCCGGAAGATGATGACGGACCACCAACGGCATCGTTGGCAACTAGAACAACAGGCGGTACTTCCACTCGCAGGAAATCGTGAGCAACTTTACATCGCTTGCCAGAAGCCCAGACGCGATTCGCATTTTTTTCAATATCACCAATGATCTTCTGTCGAGAAAAATCTCTCGGATTTCGAGGTGCAGGAAACCTTTTTTTTTTGTTTCGTGTGTGAGGAAAGGTTTTGATAAAGAAAAGCTCTTCGTGGAAACGGAGCAAAGAGAATAACTGACCTTCCTCCAATATGATTTAGCACCAAGGCATTTGCACCGATCCTCTTGGCGAAAGCTCCAGCCATCTCAGGGACAGAATGTCCCTTTGAAAGTGCTCTTTCACGCACTGCTGCAGGCGTGCGTCTAGAAAGTTTACCCGACGGGTCAGCATGTTGCGAGATATGCGAATCTGTAGCTTCGTGAATAAGCAGTGAAGGAGATGGGCTGCAGCACAACGGCTCGATTGCAGAAGGGTCGTAGGTGTCTCCGAGGATAACAAGTTTCCTGGCTGGATGCTGTAATTCGGTGAAGACATAACCTATACAGGGATCTAGAATGGGCCCCCCCGTAAGTGCGTGATAATTTATTATTAAACCATAGTCTGTTACCGCGGTGCAGAATGGGACCAGCATCCACTTGTATAGTAGACATCCGTCCCTTTCCGTATGTTATTCCACGCCACAGACCATCGCTTGAAGCACAAATATCCGACCCTCGTAATTCCGAATAGTGCATGACATTCATCTCTGCGAAATTCATCCGAGCTGGGCTATCCAAGGGCGCGGTATCGCAAGGTGTGATCTGGTCCTCTGGTTTAAGCAGCTCATGCACAACATAGCTATTAGAAGTGCGGGTAAATGTCATTTTCATGTTCTGGCGAACGAAAGAACGGAGACCCGCTGGTCCGAACAGCTCAACCCTTCGCTGGATTGCTCGCTTCAGAACGGTCACATTGGGAAACGGACATTGTGGCTTACCCTCGGATCTGACGACGATGAACCATCCACAGGCGGCGGTAATAAAATGTTTCGCAGGAATGGGACGATACCCATGATATGATCAACTTAAGCGCCCTTGAAGTTCAAAAAAAATGCAGAAAAAAGAAAAAAATCTGGCTTACCATGCATATGAGTAACAAAAATTTTATTCACATTCTGTAAACGCAATGGCGGTTTTAGAAAAGGAGGTTGAAGGGCAAATTGTCGCGTTGTTCCCTCAGCACAATCCACCACTACTCTTGATGTTATGAGACCAAGTTACTTATGAGGGAACAAAGTGCGTACTCCAAAGTGATTTATCTGAAAGCATGTCACAAACTAAAGAAGAGCAATTCCTTGACTCTAAAGGGCCACCTCCACTGGAAGTGCCCAAGAAAACGACAGACATATCCGACATGGTGGTGGTCTTGTGCAACAAATTACTTGGTTAGTCATCTGATATGATTTCAGCAACCGAGGAACTAATTTCAAAATTTCTTCTATCTTTTATTTAAATATTCTGCATCGTGCAAGAGCACCTTGCGGTCAGTCTCTAACGTTAATTTTTTCAAATCTTTGATACACTATCTCGCTTTTCTGTTCTTTAGATGATTATGAAAACATGTAAGCTGTGCTCCTCGCCAAGACATGGCTGATCCGGAGCGGAACAGGACTGTAAACCTATGCTACTTTCATTTTACAAAGAACTCTCTAAGCTCCCGCCTCTTTCCAAAGATACCCCCCAATATGCTTTACGCTACAGCATTCTGTCAGGCAATTCAAGATGCCGTCTTCGGGGAGAAATATGAGCATTTCGTTGCCCTTTACTCGGACTTAAAGAAAGAGATCGATGTGACCATACCTGACTTCAGGCCCTTCGATGGTGATGTTTATGGACAGAATTCTCACTCATGCCATTTGGTCAGACAGAACCTCATGGACTGGACGACATACGGCAAGTAACCAAAATTGTGTTGAATA
>QDKV01004817.1_pt1 | contig 15519 bp, 18 predicted proteins | sample 1861101 | NCBI WGS metagenome assembly QDKV01 (sample SAMN04275158, study PRJNA302643) | Fungus metagenome, whole genome shotgun sequencing project. | isolation source: fruitbody | host: Mallocybe terrigena | place: Sweden | collected 2013 | reverse complement strand
TACATCAGTAAAATGTGGGAAAACTGTTTTGTAGCTGTATCTCCGACAATTTGTTGACAGTGTTTTGCGGCATGGTATTCCCTCATAACGCATTATGTAGGGTCAACACCCCGATTCTCTGAATATCAGCAATGTATCATGATGGTCATAGTCTACAAGTAATCATAAGTATGGTAGGTGGGTTGTCGCTGATACATATGCATGTTATTTATCCCATCCCACCCCAGTCATGGCGGTGTAGTTGGTATAAACACATTATATAGGGTCAACATCCTGATTCGCTAAATATCAGGAATGCCAGTGTATCATAATGGTCTACAAGTAATGGTAAGTATAGCAGACTTCTTGTCACTGCTATATACGAATGCGTTTGCGTCGAATTCCCGGTGCATGTTGTAGGTGGCGTAGTAGTTACCTTCCTGGATATGGTAGCAATATCAGACAAGGCCGTAGAAGTAATATGGCTTGTAGCAATTCATATCAAAAATTACAGGTTATCATACCCGAAATCGCCATTGTCATATTCATCCGAGTCACCCTCATCATATTCCTCCAAGTCAGTACCCTCGTCTTCATCATCCTGTGTGTCGTTGCCTTCCTCAGATGCCATATTGCCATCACCTTCGTCGCCATCGTCCATACACAGTGTTTGGAAATCATTCCCATCACTGGCCCCAAGGTCGTCTTCAGTGGGGTGCTGGTTGCAATGCCCAATCCCAATCCCTAAAAATCGCATGAACATGTCACGATCAACAAAGCTAGATGCAAACGGAATACAATCAGTAATCATTCTCACATTGGTTATTGACTTACATCCCAACATAGTAGTTAGCCCAGTCATCATCCTCAGTCCCTACTCGTCCTAAACTGCGCCCGTCCGTTGAAAGCAGGTCTTGAGTTTTACCATCCACGAAGGACGGAATGAGGTGACATCCTCGAACAACATGTGACGGGTCCAAAAAACCAAACGCAAATTCATCTGAATCCGGAACAAAGCCAATTTTCGGGAGTTGCGCATGCTTTTGGCCGAATGAGCGTCCAGGAACCACACCAAGCCATCGTACCCATAGAAATTCCATTCGATTGTGTCGGAAATCTCGAGAGTCCTCACCAGTATACTGGACATCAGCATGAAAGACACCGAGGACGGCTGCATACCAGAAGGGATGAGCACCCCTCTCAGTTTCTGGAGATGGAACCATTACGAATGGATGGGTTTTCGAGTTGATCGTGTCAAAATCTCGGCGCATGTCGTAGGTGGTGTAGTTGACGCGAAGAGTGGCAAGGCGGAAGATTACATTGTTTCGAATACGAACTGAGTTTCTATCGTCTTCGGAAAACAACTGATTTGTATCGCCATCGAAATCATGCCGACGAATCCGCCCAAGGAGATGATCCTTAAGTTTTGAGATAAAGTCCTGCAGTATTCTTAGTAGCCGCCACAGGCACACTAGGGTATGAGGTTGTCCGTACCTTCATGGCTGGATCCCTACTATTGGTTTGCACAAGGGTGAAAAGGGGAATTGGCGAGTTTCGACATTCGGAAATGACATGGTGGTTGGCAAGGCTTTTAGACTCTGCCTCCCTTGTTTCGTGTGCTTCTGAAGAATTCATTGAGGTACAAAGTGCTTCTTGTCTGCTGTATTTCTTCCCAATTTGCTTCATCGCATCTTTCTTGTTCGTCAACCCGTACAGTCGTTTGATTAGGCGATGAGCCAGTTCTCCCTACCACGTGTCAGAGGTTTCAGATCTCGTACTATGTATTTGACAATGGCAAACACCTACGAGCTGTGTGGAATACGAATCAGTTGTTCCGAAGAGACGAATATGGCGGACGTAATCGCCGAGAAAATGAAATTTGACCGTAAGCAGATTTAAAATCCTTGGTTTCCGACTAGCTTGGCCATGCGAGGAGTTGGTGTCTGGCCTGAGTTCAACTCAAGAATCAAATAACTAAGTAGAAGACTTACTGGGTACCTGATTCTCTGACATGGTGTTTTCGTCACGGTTCTGACCGTGACCAGCATTGCCGTTCGCCATTGCTGGTGGCGGCACACTTGTTGGCACTACGTTGGGGCGTTGCGCGTCAGTAGCACCCTTTCTCCGCCTGACGCGAGCATCGGCTTCCCGTGGAAGCTCGACTGTACTGAATTGAGAGCAAGTGAGGGTTCGGAACTGGCGGAGAAGATTGCCAAGCTCTTTGGTATTTTCCTCCATCAGTTTCAGTGAGTCTTCAGTGTGCATTCGTAATTTGGCTAGTGCATGCCACTCTGAGATTCGATAGAGCAACTTCATCAGCCGGCGATTGTGGTGACCCTCTAATAGACCCTCGAATGCTGGAATTGAGCACTAAGAGAAATGAGAACAGATTCTATCAGAGGTTTTAAGTGGTGCATACTTGGAGAATGTCTTCGAAGTCTCGCGCGGCCAATTTTTTCATTTCTGACACGTTCGAAGGGAAATTACGAATCGTTCCAAGACCAAAAGTAGATATTTGATAATATCTTAATTCAATCAATGGGTGTTAGTGAATCTGCGATTACCAGGCACAGTTAACATAGGGCATACCTCTTATTGAGTTCCAGAACGAATCTGTCGGTTCCATTACCAGCCGCATAGAGAAGGCGAACAAGATGTGTGAAGAGCGTCTTCCACACGCCAAGCTCGAACTCGTGCATGAGATCGACGACAAGCATATTGGATGGATTAAAGGTGGCGCCAAGTTGCTCAACGAAGGCATTCTAATGTGCGAGAATCAGTACCTGTCCAGACTCCGACTACCCTTGGAAAGATATAATACTGACTTTCGTAGGTACTCCTGAGAATTCCTTGAGATGCCCTTCAACAGCCACTCCAGTGATGGGTTTTGCAAAGTCATAAATTGCTCTCCGAGCAGCTTCTACCTGGTTGGCCATATACTGCCGGAATTGTTTGACGCGTATTGCCATATCGCGCACAAGGCCAAGTTTGTCAAGCGCCGATTTTGGAACCAGGCATCGGGGACATGGGGCCAAGCCCTTATCCCGTATTGTGGCCAATAAGACTCTATCGTCGGATATGAGGGTCAGCTCATAATGTGAGATAGGCACATTAAGGTCACCTACTTTTCCGGATAGTCTGCTGAATAGGTAAAAAACCGCGGATAGATGCGGCGTTCGATTCCATCAACGCATTTGACGACGATACCATATTTGTATGCATGAAGAAAGTCTTCGTCTAGTATCTTTGTCCAAACTGCATGCATGAGTTCTCGGCGGCAGTGGGTGAGGAGAGATTTTTGTTGAGTTCGCCACTTTGGATGGAAGGATGAGATAAAATCCTGGATTGACTCCGGTAACTATGTAGTAGGGCAGTTTTTGTCAAAAAAAGCATACACATTGCCACTGAAAGCTCACCGATGGGATGTAGGCTAAATGGTGCATCGCCCCTGAACCAGGTTGCGCTCGTATGTACTTTGACAAATTTCCAAACATAAGATAGATGGGCCATCCCTTGGCCACACCAAATTGGGTCAACATCGTCGCATCCGAGGAGACCATCAAGGCCGCAACAACCTTCTCTCGTTTGCACCCAGGATCCTCTGGGGGAACCAACCCGTGTCGTTGAACGCTCTCGGTTTCTTCAAGAAATGCATCAGAGGTAAAGACTTCACCGTATATGCGCTCCTCCATCCCAGATATTGGTGACTTTTGGAAGAGTTTGAACGGAGAGTAGTGATATAGGTGGGCAAGAGGGCCTTCAAAAGCCTCCCGGATGACCGATGTGAGTTTTCGGTGTAGAAGACCCGGGACCGTGAAGGTTTTGCCATTGACATTACTTTCCCCTGATGGTACGAGAATGTTCACCGATGACTCGGTGAACTGACTTCGTAGAGCTGATTCTTGCAAAAGCGCCTGGTCGAGTCGTTGATGCTCGCGATGTGCATCAAAGCCTGCAAGGTCAGCAGGGTCGAAGGTAGGGGAAAGGATGACGTTGTGAACGAATTTAGTTGTTTCGGCCTCGGATTTCATCGTTTGCCCATTGTTCATCCATTGCATGACGGTGTGAATTGTTGCATTTGAGAAGGGCCAGTAAGAAGGGTGTGAGTCAGGGGATGACTCGGAGGGATGAGTTCCAGATTTATAAGTATCATCATGGTGATTTGAGTTTGAGAGATCTTCGATAGTGAGTAATGCGTCTGGATCGACTGAGGGTCTTTCTGGATAGTCTCGCCAGATGCCAAAGGAGTTGATGGCGGTGACCAGACGATCACGAACGATAAGGATTACCCGGCGGACAGGGTGTGGTTCAGAAATTGGGTCGGAAGGCAGATTTGGTACTGGTGCAGGCGGCTCAGGGAGGTTGTCTTGGAATCGTTTAGGTAGACGGTAATCACGCTGAGGACGTCCAGATCGAGTTAGAAGTGGTGGTGTTGGTGGTAATGGTAGTGGTGTGGCATCAGGTGTATCACAATCCATCGGGGGGTCGAGAAAGGTACAGGAGGTATTACTTTCAGTAATCGTTGAAGAATTTGACAACGAATCACTAGACTCGAATGCCGTAACCCCCTCATCCACCTGCATAGCGGCAGAGGTTGATCGACATCTTGTATCAGGTGCGGTACCAATCAAATGTGCCTGTAAAATCTGTAAGTCTAGTATTATGTCACAAAATACGATATCACTTACCTGCAACCGTTCCTTGCGCGTTACTAATGTCGTAGTGTCCTGCACTAATCCCCCAATCCCTTTGTCTCTTCGTATTTCCTGAGATCGCTGGCGTACATTTTTCAAAACAGGGCAAGCTTTGCAATGCCTGCTAAGGGCAGCATCGTTTGCAAACTTGCGGTTGCAATCTTTGACACAGTAAGGCATGCTTGTACTAGAAATCAGGATAAATATGAACACAAGAGTCCAGAAAGGCGCTGAACTCGGTGGAAATCTTCGAGAGATTAGGGCGACCATCACCAGAGTACAATGAGAGTCTCAGAGTGGACGCAGTGAACAGGGGCTCAAAGGCTGAACTTCAAGTTGAACTTGAAACTTGAACACGCTGAGGCTGTCACAACCGAGCGCCGCATAGAGCAAATCATTGCGTGACCACCCGGCCCGGGCCATTATTAGTATTACTCCAACTTGAACTTGAAATAGTAACTTACAATGGCCCGAAGGCTAACTTAACTCTATCGAAATATTAATCACGAGAATGGATCCAAAGGAATTTCTTTGGGGGTGTTGGGGACTGCGAGCAAGGGCTCGGGGTCATGGTTGACGGTGGAGGGCCCCTGTACCAAGTAGACTAAGTCTCACTGGATTCTTTGGTGCCGATGTCGTTGAAGCTTCGCTTATTCTAACACCGAGCGTGTTCGGGCGAAGGCTGCGGCTGGTACTTGAGATGGGAATGAAATGCGGTGCCAGACGGTGAGCCAAGTTGGCAACGGTTTACTATTTACGCATGACACTATGGTGAACTACGTTCGAGAACCTGGCAACCCTGCCTTCATCTGAGAACCAATAATAAATTGACAGCCACAGAAGAAAAAATAGACAGATGCAGGAGCTAAGTAAGGACTGGGAGAAGCCCAAGCCCGAAGGACTATCTGCCCTGGTCAGCAGCCACCTTATCCCTCCTTCCCTGCTCCGTCAGAGACTTCGAGTATGTAGCTGCGGTCATGAAGTTGTTGTCCACCCAACGAAATAGACCTCCAGCGGCGTACTGTGTGAACGAGCATCGAGTTTCATGCCCTCCAACTGGCATATTAAAATGAGTTACAATGGCCGACGGTTTAAGGATGGTTGCTCCTGGAGGAAATTCAATTATTAGTTTGCATTCCCAGAGGAAAATGTGTCCTCCGGTCTTGTGGTTGTAATCCCCAATTGCCATGATGCCACAGTATCCAAATGGGAGATTCGCAAAGTCCAGGTGGGGGACGCAAACGGTTTGTGGTCCAAGGTTATAGGTTGCAGCGGGGAAAACACTAAGAAATGGCCTCTCTAGTGTTTTATCCTGTTCATATAGCTTCCCAAGCCTCTCGTCGTAGTAGGCGAAAAGCTTTGGTGCCCGCGTATGAAAGGCAGCTGTACAGCCTTAAGGTCTCAATGCTAACCGGGATTGACTGGACTTACACGATTGAAAACCGGCAATTCGCCGGAAGCAGGGTTGTTTGTTCAAATCCTTCACCACCTCTGCCCTTCTACCCTTGTTCGCGAAATTCATTGGTTGCGTTTGGCCACCGCCATATGATACCCCGGTAGCCAGCGTATAAAACGCACCGCGACGCCCAGATTTTCTAATACCAATCCGTTCCCTCGCCTCTTTCAGACAGGCCATTGCTTGGGGGTTGACCTTCTCCCAATTGTCCGGGGGATGGCCTGCCAGGATGACCATCAAGTGCTTTTCGTCGTCGCCGTCACCTACAGGAATGGCTAGACTACAATGGTTAGAAAGGGACTCCCATAATCCAGAGTCAAGAACGACTTACTCCCCCTCCCATTTAATGTATTTGAACCCGAGCTCCCTCAGCTCGTCCATGGTATAATTCTGTATATCCTTTATATCCTTGTGGGGTTGGCCAAGCGGTCGGTTCAAAGAGATATACCCCGTCCTTGCGACCGGGGCGTTCTTGGTTTCCATCTGGGTCACCCAGATGTCATACTTGGCCCAGGCGCCCTCGCGCAGCTCTGGTGGTGTATATCCAGATTCCTTCTCAGCCATTTTGCGTTTCTTCTTATTTTTACGACCTGATTCATGGTTGCGCCTCTTTATGCGTTCACTTTTGTTTGAGCCTGAGGTGCTCGGCTTGGAGGGGCTGTTGGGTGCAGTAGTCCCTGTGTATGCGAAGGCCAAAGGGGGTTCATCCGGTAGTATCATGAATGTTTTAGCGGGCGAGGACTCAGGCGTTGACTCAAGGGACGTTAAAGGCGATTGGAGGAGGAGGTCGTCCCCAGGGCATTCCTTTTCCGTAAGCGCCAGAACCTCTTGAAGACGTGTGGCCAGGTCAAACGTCCCCACATTTGTGGTGTTCTTTCAAAAAAAAAACCAAAAAAAAAGGTCATATTGCGCTCACGTCGTTGATTAGAAATCACATACATATGCATGTTGAGGCCATGCAGTATTGGAGACCTAGGGAAAGTGCATGAGCAACGTTAAATGTGGTGAAGTATATGTGGAAATTCAAGATTAATATGTGGGGGGGTTGCTGGCCATCAAGATATTCCCGCTGCCCAGGTATTTCCGTCTGCCAGCGCGCCCCCGAGTCACCAGCACAATTTTCTCAAAAAAAGAACGTTGGGGAGCAGAGCTTACCTGGGAAGCACGACTACGATTGTTTTCATAGGGATTAACAACCGGGTTCGCAGGCGGTGCTGCAGAAAGGTGGCAACAGTTCGGCTGCTTTTTGAAAAACTGAAAATAGCCGTGTTATTCTTGATGGCATCAATGGATTGAAATTAAAATTTATTGACACCCCCAATGAGTTCAAGTTGAACGCAGGCTGCGGCTTCGAGTCTTCATGATTGCACCGTCAAGATCACAAGGCAACGAGAATTTCGCAAGTTCACAAAACAAAATAGTATTCAATTTTGGGATTGCAATGTCGTAGTCTGTATTCAACAACAATATAATAGCAATTTTGCGACATTTAAATGGAATGTGCTATTTTCCTGCAAACCGCTCCTCTACACCTAGCAAAGTGTGTGAGAAGAGATGTCCGAAAGCCATGATTTTACGTACCTTCCATTCCTCAGTCGATAATAGATTGTTGATGGCTGGGCGTTCCATAGCTTGAGAATACAGGTTTGACAGGGTGAAAACATTCTCAGCCTGTACAAATGTCAATGACCCGCGTTAACAAATGTTGATGAAACACAGACCTCAGAAGTACTGCTGCCAGCAATTGGTTCTGAGCTGGAAGTCGGCAAGTCAGTCCATCCAATATCCTCGTTGGCATTCCGAATGCTTCGTCCGAGTCCCGGGTCTAACGACGAGACGACTCCAGGCCCACTAGGAATTGTCTACGAGTGGGAATATTAGTAAGAAATAACAATAAAAGGGCGAAATCCCACTTACCGACTCCGTTTTCTGTCTCTTCTTCGGGCGCTTTGGAATTTTAGCGTCCGAGTCAGCACACTTTTGCACGACCCAATAACGGTAGTATGGAGGGTAGTGGCAGGTTGCAAGCAGTTCCGATTTCCAGTTATTGTGGCATAGTTTAAATTCTGGAAATTGCTTGCGCATTAAGTTGTAATATTGATTCCTGGTTTGTGAGGTAGCCTGTCCCCATGATGGTGGTGGAGTGCCATCAGCTCGGAGGGCATCCCAGAAATTGCGTGCACATTTGCGAATCGCATTGAGCCGGGTTCCAAGCACGATGGTGCCCTCCTCCGTTTCAATAAAAGATTTGCTCGTCGGGTTGTTTGCCTTGAACTTTGACCAATCGCTTCTAAACCAAAATTTTACGTTCGGAAAGTCTCTCCATTCGAGTTCGTTCAAGTCATCGCCCAAGTCAGCAGACGCGACACCATAAAATGGATTGACGAGCGTCTGGTTTTCGCTGAGAAATTTGTCAGATCTAAGTGATCTGGATACAGATACTGCTACTTACCGGAGCATGTCGTTATTGCCCGCTGCAACACCATGAAATGGATTGACGAGCGTCTGGTTTTCGCTGAGAAATTTGTCAGATCTGAGCGATTTAGATACGGATACTACTTACTGGAGCATGTCGTTATTGTCCGCTGCAACACCGTGAAATGGATTGACGAGCGTCTGGTTTTCGCTGAGAAATTTGTCAGATCTAAGTGATCTGGATACGGATACTGCTACTTACCGGAGCATGTCGTTATCGCCTGCTGCAATACCATGAAATGGATTGACGAGCGTCTGGTTTTCGCTGAGAAATTTGTCAGATCTAAGTGATTTAGATAGGGATACTACTTACTGGAGCATGTCGTTATCGTCCGCTGCAACACCATGAACCAGATTGACGAGCGTCCGAGTCTGGTTTTCGCTGATAAATTTGTGAGATTGACTCGGAAGTGATTTGGATATGGATAGTACTTCCTACCGGAGCTGTGCCTTCAGGAATTCGTTTTCTTCGATCAACTCCGCATTCTGCATGCGGAGTCGCATGACCTCCTGTTCGAGTAGAGGATCGCCGGCTAGCAACGGAGGAACTTGAAGTCCAGGATTGTGGAATGTGGGATCTAAACTGCTGTAGTCCAACTGGTCCAATGACGGAGTTCCGTAGTCCAAGCGATCGAACGATGAAGTGCTAGGCTAGAGTATAAAAATTTTAAAATCAAAATTAGATCAAGAATGTAGAACGTGCTGGCAATCCCGAATAAATATCATCACGCCAACGCAGACGCAGATCGTCTTCGCCCTCCAGCGGCCATACAGACGGGGTCGAGCTGACGGGATTCATGGTATGGATAGGTGGATGCAGAAACTAGAGGCGCACTGGCAGTGTTCAGGAAACTACTGGCAAAATCTATAATTCTGTGTAGAATGCCGGCGTTTTCTCTTTGCGTTTGTAGACGGCCGCGTATGGTCGACAGTTTCTATAATTTGGGATTCTATAATCTGGGAACGGATCGAATTCAATTACATAAAGAGATACAAAAAATACACACTTGAATGACTCAGATATACAAAAATAATAAAAACAAAGCGGCATACTGTACAAAGACTTGGCGATTTGGATGGACTTCTTAGAGAACTGGGCATTTTCCCTTTTTATTTAATCGATGTACCAAATTGGGGCTTGGCCGCTTCATGCATTGGCGTTTGACGACCTCCGAGCTCTTGGCCACAGGCGAGGGTTCCTCAACAGCACTATACGCCTTCTCCAAAATCCTAAGAGCTCGTTCATATTGCAATTCACTGGGTAACCGAGCATTAACTGGAAAGCACGCGACGATCAGATCTTTAACAAAAGGAGCGAAGTCCCACCAGTATGGGGTGAAGTTTGGAAGGATGGCGATGTCGTAGCATTGGAGATGGGCCAATTTTCGGTACGCGATTTCGCTAGTCCTCTCGTCGCTGAACCAGGTACGCATAGGGGGAAACATATTCAACTTGTACAAAGGTAGGCCGGGCCCCTGAATGAAGGTGCAAATGTAGAGTATAATATAGAGTATCGATTCGAGGTCGTGTCGGGGTTTGTGAATGAAAGTTTGATTGGTCTCAAGAAGAGCCTCAATGGCCATATAGGGTGGTGTACCCTGCTCGTAAGTTACAATTAGTTGACATTTCAAGTAATTGAGTACAAACAAACCGTTCGAAGTGTCTGTCTCTGCGTCTTCCCAGCCTCAGCTGCTAATCCCACTTCAAAAGCAGCTGAAGATACGTTGGCATCAGACACCGCAACTACTCTCTTTCCAATGGGAGTATCATCAGCTGTGTGAGTGTTTGCAGCATCGACTTCTGCATTTATCGAAAAGTCATAATCGATTAACAGTCCGATGGGCTCAGACTCGTCGTCGTTTCTGTTGAGTAGAACATTACTGATGCTAAGGTCGCAGTGCAAAATCTTGAGATGATCATACAGGTAGCGGTGGGCTATGAGGTGTACTGTAAGTTTATTCACATTAGGAACGGGTTAACTTACTTTCAATAATGCTTATCATAACTCGGATAAACTCCCTCTTGGATTTGAAAGAGGTAATTGATTCTCCAATGGGGGAAGTAACAATACGACGATGGACACGATGGAAGCAACGTCCACTTCGATAGCGGCCTGTTGAATCATTGACACCGTTGATGACAACATCGCCACCGCAAATCAAGGTTGGAACACGGCCTTTGAGTTCCTCATGGCATGCCATTCTGCGTAGGTGTGCGACCTCATTGTGGAGACCGTCCTCTCGAACCCAGGAATCCTTCATGATGTACTTTATGCCGTCATGGGCCACAATCCACACTTGGGTTCCTCGTCCAAATTGGGAAGGCAGAGCATGAATGCGTTCGAGAACTTCAAAACGTCGGTTTTCGCATTCGATTGCAACGACTTGGCCATTCATGTCGATTTCGAAATGAGGATCGAGCCCAATGTCTTCAGGGCGTCCGAACATGAGAAATGCCAAAATTCGCAAGAGGAAGAGTCCATAGTCTATCGAGGGCTCCATCAGGTCTATCGGATTGATATGGACTCGACCAACACGGTCAGTGACTGTGATTAAGAATTGGCCTGTCCCAGTATTGATAAAAGACAGGGCAATGGTGAAACGGCGATGCGGCTGGTGAAGAAACGTCAGATACGACTTGATCGAATCCGCCAACTTTGTGTTTGGCCATGGGTGTATCATTGCAAGCGCTTTGACAAAAGACCATTTAGGGCCAGACAAAACCTTTTGCGAAACTCGGTCATGGTAACTGCGATCAAGGAGAATGACATCCAGTTTGCGATGAACAGAGGGGTCCACAAGAGGCTCTCCACAGTTACCACTCCACCACAGTCGTTCGCAGTGGCGACCAAAGACCAATCCCATAGTCGTACCAAGGTTGTTCAGCCATTCGCAAAGAGCGGTCTCGCCAAAACCCTTCGGCGGTTGGCAGAAGCTGCTTTCGAGCTCATTCCAAATGGGTGGATGTGTACCGACGGGAGCTGATAACCTCCTTAGAAGATCTTTACCAACAGGAAATGGTAGTCTTTCCGGTGGCAATAGCAGTTCGAGGAGGTTGCTATGCGAATCGAGGGTGTTCCCAGCTAATTCTTTTCTGAGGGAATCGTTAAGTTGAGCAAAAGGAATGGACCGCCCAGGCAATGGAACCGACTCTATGTGAGATCTAATAGGTGAGGACGATCCACCCGCAGGTTTTGGGATGGAGAAATGAGTGGCATTGGGTTTGGTCACTTGTAGACCTGGAGACCCGGGGTAGTTTAGTTTCGGGCGGCTTGCTGTAGCCAAAAAGAAAAAAAATTTTGGCATTATGATAGAATCTTATAGGTAACGAAATACCCTTGGTTGCATTCACAATTCGTTCCGAGAGGCCACCAGGGGTGGAACTGCGAGGCGGATTGGGTAGCATGACCTCGTAGAGATTGTTAAAGTAACTACTGTCGGAAGCTTGGGTTCGGGGCATTGACTCGGATTGTTGCATGACTTCGAAAGCAACTTGGTCTCAACTTGGGCTCTCCTGGAAAGTTGAAAGGGCTTTTGTAAAATTTGGTAGTATTACGTAAGAAGATTGCTAATCCGAGCCAGAATTCTAAGTTACATTTCTACATATTGATACGAGGGGCTACTGAATTTCCTCTTTCAAGTATTGCATTGCTTCGGGTGTGACGGTTAGGCATCTGAAATTTATCGATAACGAATCAGATACCAAGAGCAAGAATTTCCGAAGTAGTATGCAACGCACATTTTCTGAGACGTTGGAGATCTCACCAAGGTGAGGCGATATCGGACTAGAAGTGGTGACAACACCTAAATATTATCTCTTGAACCTGAATATTGCCTGAATATTTGAAATAGATACCAGAAACTTGTGGTGAAGTATGGATACTCAACGCAGCCATTGCCGACAAGGGGATACCAGGCGGCTTTGGCCAAACAACGTCCTTTGATTTGGGACAACAGGGTTAGCATATGAAAATTACATTGATGATACATACCTTGCCCAAGGAGTTGTCTGGATTGGTTATGTTGAAAGCGTGCGTGACAGTTCCATTCATACTTTCGGAGTTTGCAGGTGGACTTGGGAAATGAACCTTCACCTTGCGCAGATTCTTCAAACACGGGGCGATGGCATGCACGTTTAAATCGAGATCCACAGTGTGATTAACCTGGGGAATGTATAGCATGGGTTCGTTGCGAAGTGGTATCGGAGCTGGCTGTCCTGGGCCAGGGATTTGTGAATACGACCACGAAGGATCTTCGGCGGGTAGAGTGTCCTGATGAGACAAAAAATTGGAAGGCATGTCAGCTGAAGCACAGAGCTTGGACTAACAGGTCGCATTGGTAAATTGAGAAACCTCGATAACTTGTCTATAATTTCTCGATGACTTGTCTATAATTTCTCGATGACTTCTTGATGACTTGTCGATAATTTCTCGAATCGGAATGAATTAGTGATAATTATATCACATTTTGATTTGTCATCTGATTTTATTTATTAGATAACAACTTAGTACTTAAGGGTTACCAATGCTGCCCGGGCCCTGCTACTATGGCATCGACTAGCACTCGTTCTACTTCTCCACCTGATTTGTCTGCAGCAGAGGTCTTGCGTCTCAAGCGGACACTTGCCGTTACGCGACAGGAACTTGACGAGGCCCAATGTGGGCGTCCAAAGAGAATTCCGTAAGTTTTACCCAACTTCCATGCTATTTGGACCCAGAGGCTTTTACAGTACCACCGTCACAACGGGACGTGGGATTAGACGACTTATATCACTCTTTGAGTCTGTTGATGGAATCATCAACGAAGCAGACAGGCGCATTCAAGCTGAAGCAGACGGCCATGAACCCATTGCGCCAACGACTGATGCGGAAATTGAAGAGCAAGAAGCGTAAGCCTGTTTATTGAACTGCCTTATTGTTATGCTGATAGGATGTTGAATAGGTCTGAGCGTACTTATAATTCCTATCTACTACTTCTACGTCTCGTACCTCGACTCAAGGAGATCTTAGAAGACCCTGCCGTCGATTCAAATATGTTCAGTCAGTTTATTACGCAGGTAGGGTTTCTCGTTCTCTTTATACGTTCAACTTCTTACTAATGGTACTATTCGTCCTGTACAGCTTCAGAAGGGGGCCAATGACGGACGGAGTGATGACGTTAGGCGCGTGAAGGAGGAGGTTACTATCTGGATCAATCAGACCTGCTCACCATCTGTGCCGCTCAATCCGAAGAACCGCGACCATCGTGGTTTCCAGAATGATTTCACCGGCCGCCTTTTATGCCCCATTGAATATTCGTGGGATGACCTTGAGTATGTGATCACGATTGGGCTATCTCATTTTCTGGTGCACACTGGTTGACAACTCTTGTGCAGTGTCCGTGCGAGGATCCGCAACGGTGAACTTGACATATCAGAAGACTATTTTCTTACATGTCTTTATCCAAAGGGATTCGGAAATCCAGATGATGTTGAAAAACACTTTCTTCGAAGTAGTCTTCTTGTTAAGGTTTTGGTTCTGTTTTGGGGCTTTTAAATTGATTTGCTGACTATTCCCAGACGTTTTGTGCTATCTTTACCGCTCCATCATCTTCTGAGGCATTCGAAGGACAAGAATCCGATGATGGTCCAACTCGGAAGAAGCAGAAGACGGCTTCACAAAAGAAGGCAACAAAGAGTACTGTGGCAAGTCTCCTCCACATGGAAGGCAAAGTTACTCCGAGGGCAATCGCATATGCGGCAACACTGGTATTGTCTCCAATCCATTTCAACCTTTACATTTGGTAATATATATTTTTATAGCTCGTTTTTAACCTACACGATGCTTCCCAGTGGATTGACACATTCAACAACTTTAGCTTCCGGTCGTTCTATAACTTCATTGTTGATTTCTTCGAATCCGGCAGTTGTGGCGGCAATAAGAGGGATTCCGATTTGCTTTTGAGGTGGTGGAACAAGTGCGTCTTTGCTGACCTCGAGTTTGTATACCCATTCTAATACCTCTTGTTGATAGGCAGGTGTTTCCTGGTCATTGTGCCACGGTGGCCAGGTCTCAGAAATCTCGAAAGCGGCTTCGGGACCAACGGCACGCTCGATCAGGTGTCTAATGGTCTCGTCCCCTAATAAGCTGGATAGTAAATATGTATATAAGCCTGACCATTGTTAAGCATACTATTTGTCGAGATCTCTGTAATTGTTACAACAAATTCAATATTGAAAGCTGCAGTGCTGATGCCTGCCAGACATACTGCAATGAAATCTCCATGTTGTAAAACCACGAGAGTGGCTGACAATGCTCAATATTCTGGATATATAACCACAGCTTCATATAAGGTTGGTGGTAGCCGAGAACCTTGTAAAAGGGTTCTAACCCATCTATGAACCTTGGTCGGTCAGACATCAAAATTGTCAGCCTCATATATGATTGGTAGTACTACTGAATGAATGGCAGTCAGTCAAGTAGATAATAAGAACCTCGTAAACAGTCCGGTAGATAAATAGAACCTCGTAAAAGTGTTCTAACCCATCTATGAACCTTGGTCGGTCAGACATCAAAATTGTCAGCCTCATATACGATTGGTAGTACTACTGAATGAATGGCAGTCAGTCAAGTAGATAATAGGAACCTCATAAACAGTCCGGGAGATAAATAGAACCTCGTAAAAGTGTTCTAACCCATCTATGAACCTTGGTCAGTCAGACATCAAACTGTGGGTCACGTAACAGGGTGTTTGATAATAAGCAGATTGTGTAAGGGTTATAGCAATCTGACTGCAATGATATTGAGGAGCATAGAGGCGTAAGGTTCATATAATGGATGTCATCATGATTATTTGGGGTTATACGAATGACAACACATTATATCAATTTTGGCAACTTTACATGACCTGGTCGCAATCTCCTCAATTTACTGATGAA
>QDKV01004818.1_pt1 | contig 15561 bp, 19 predicted proteins | sample 1861101 | NCBI WGS metagenome assembly QDKV01 (sample SAMN04275158, study PRJNA302643) | Fungus metagenome, whole genome shotgun sequencing project. | isolation source: fruitbody | host: Mallocybe terrigena | place: Sweden | collected 2013 | reverse complement strand
TTTAAAAATCAGAAACAATGGGGAGTTATTGTGAGTGACCAGTTGTGACACATTGGGAGAGCGTGACGGGGCGTTGGCGCAATTCGGATACCGGAACTTTCTGAGGCTCTATGTCTTCCGAGTCCAGACTTCTCGGAAATCTTTTCACATCCAATTTTTGCGTTTGTCGTATTAGAGTCAAAGACCAGGTCACATCACTCAAGCTACACTGACTGCCTGCTCGATAACGTTGGCAAAATTCTGTACCATGTTCCGCAATGTATCGTATTGGATAGAGTCGTTTGTTGGATGGTTTATCTTCACAACGCTGTCACGCAATTTTGTGCGCAATGAGATTCATGCCAGGCTCTGCACTGCCGGATATAGGGGTCCTTATTGCCCGAGAATTGCAGACGATTTACTGATGCGGTTCACTTGCAACAACTTGAAATACAGCCGGTGACAGACATTCAGATTTAGTGAAATTGTATGAGAAAAGCTTGTTTAATTAGGGCGGCTAGGTACACCGTACCAATGGCATTCAAGTTCTTGGAAATTGGCAATGAAGTTCACCGTATAGTTAGTGGAGGGTCTCATCGGTGCGTATTATTATCATGACGACTGCCTTAACTTGAAATAGTAAACTAGGGGATAAAAGTAAGATAATCGAAGGATATATGGGTAAACTTTTAAAAGACAGTCATAAGATCGTGGTTTAAATATCTCATCGTCAATTTGCGCCAAAACCAACGACGCAAACGAAGGCAAGTAAGATTGTAGCGACGACTTTCGTAGTAGCAGAACTGCCAATCCACGCAAGTCGAGAAGCACTTGCGGTTTGTCTTCCGTTCTGGGTGGGGGATGCTGCAGGAAGAGTAGAGGTGCTGGTGCTAGAATTGGTTTGCGTGAGGTTGGTCACGAGGGTTGCGCCTGTGTTTATGTCTAGAGAAAGAAAATGTTAGGTTTGAATGAAGGTAAGTGAGCGGACACCGACATTGAGCAAAGGTGGGGAAAGTGTGGTTGCTTTCGACGTATGGTTGGGTGACGTTGAGGCCGATTGCAACAGGAACAATATGCTGATAGACAGAGGATTGAGACCGCCACAATGAGCACGAATCGGCGATAGGAGTAGAACAAATATACTAACACGGAATGATTCTTTAAGTTTTGGATAATACTTCATTGCCATATCCATTGTATAATCGTTGAGCTCGTGCATTAAAATCATCGTACCGGTCTTTGAAGGAGAGATTAAATAAAGCGAGTTGGAGGTATTGTTAGGATACCCACCGTGTTGAACATTCCCTTGTTTGCATCGTCGATCATGGCCTGATATTCCTTATCCACCGACTCGGGACCAAAACCTGCAGTAATACCGACTTGCCAATCCTGGGAATCATACTGCCAAAGGATTGTGCGGAGACCAAGACCTTGAGAAATTGCGCGAATACGATCATCCACGTCGCCGAAAGGGGGCTAAGTAAATAGTATCATTAAAAAGTACGATTAGCAAGAACTCAGTAGTAGGCGAGTGACAAGAACCCAAAACGTACTCTCCAACATGTAGGCGTTACTCCGGTCGCAAGTTTGACCGCCTCCATCTAAAAAATTAAAGCGCGGGAGTTCAAATTTCGTGTCTATCGATCGGGGTGTCAATGACCAACTCACACCTAGTATTATAACGGGAATTAGCACAAAATGAAAAAAAACAATGCCGATGAACTTACTGTAGTAAAGCTCGGCAAAAGCGTCTTCACTTTGGAAGGCCGTCACTAGGAAGAGAGGAGTAGGTACTTATATTTAGACTGACTTGAAGTCGATGACTTACTATACTGGTGAGACCAGCCGTCTAAAAGATCGTCAACACTTTTCAACAAAGCTGAGTGATTCAGACTTACGAATACAGATTTCATGCCCTTGCAATCGGTTCAGGATTGTTGTACAAAAAAGAAGAACAAATACACGGACCATCAGCAACGGCTCGTTCAGCTTCTAGAGGCCAGTCCATGACGTTACTTCCAATGTAGAACATCGCTAAGCAGGTAATAAAAACACGCAATCATTCTCCATTCAAGATTTTACTCACTGGCTTTCTGGTTCTGCTTTTGAAGATAGTCGTAGAATGCGTTGTGTGAGCAGTTTGGACCGTCATCAAAACCATATCCAAGGGTTCGAGGCTATCAAACGATCTGCGACACAATCCCGGAGATTGATAAGAAGGCGTACCTCTGGCAAAGTGAAAATATCTTCAAAGATACCCGTATGCTTAGGTGTTGTACATTTCGAAATTGTCCACCAACAATCGGGGTCGTCTTCTCCATAGTTTTCGTTTTCGAAGTTCCCTTGCAAAGTACCCTGAGGAATGTGAGTCAAAAGGGTTGTCTCTACATATTTACCTTACCTTTGGCGAGATAGTCGGGACATTGGCTTTGATCGAATCCCACTTTGCTTGTGCATTGGTGTCCCCCAGAAGGATGGTAGCAGACTGCCAGATCGGCGGAAAGGAAGCGAGCGCATTAACGATTGGTGGGTGGAAATAAGGTTCGCATTCCTTGTTCGGATCTAAGATGCGTGGTGGGTACATGGGCCACCTTTTGCAAGTCTGAAGACTTACCCTTGATAGCTGCTTCTTCTGCCGAAGTTTTGCGACCGACAGTTGACTGACCTGACTGTGCTGTGACACGGACTGTCGCGAGAGCAACCACGCCCAAAGCGACAAGAGTTGGAAACATGACACGAAGAACAAACGCTCAAAAGTCAAACTGGCGGGCAACGAAATGCCGTGAAAACTGGGGATGAGAAGATATTATGTGCTTGGCCGACTCCACCAAGCGTGAAGATTGGGGAAAACGTGCAATAACGGCGAGATAACAAAAGAGAGAAAGTGTAGAATTTATTGTTCGTCCAAAAGCCTTGATGAGATAGAAGGATGGTGGCTTGCAAGGCCCATTTTGTAGAAATTGACATTTTAGGATCGATCGCATAATGGCTGACAAAGTATTGTATCAATATCGCCTGGCAAGGGTAGTCGATATAAAGCCCAAGAAACAGTTTTTGAGAAAAGCCTCGAGTCGTGGACTCAGTTTAAAATAAGAGGTTCAGGCTAAAGCGACGCAATTGCCCTTAAATGAGAACACGAAGTTACTAGTCTCAAGGCAACTGGAAAATTCAGAATCAAAGTGGCAAAAGTTAAATGAGCATGTTTTCCCAGTTTCTCCACTTAACAGACCAGTACAGCCAAGTTTATGGCTCGAAGAGAGTTCATTTGAGAACGTGTGGCAGTGCCGGGTCATGCGGCCCGATAACGGACTTCGTTTCGTGTCCAAGATTTCTGAACGTGACGGGATGTTGTTATCGCGCGTTTGGGCCTCAGTGAGCTCATCGCGGTCCTTTCGACTATCCACCTTGCTCAAAAGCTCGTGTACTAGACATTCTGTGTCTACAGCGGCGGCTCTGAAAGTTTCTCCCGGAGAAGCCATAGAAGATGATTTTGTTCCAGTTCAACATTCGTTGACGGATGCAGACCTTAAAAGACTTACCTTCCAGCGTAATATTGGTGTTTCAGCGCACATCGACTCGGGAAAGACGACATTGACGGAACGGATTCTCTATTATACTGGACGGATTCGGGAAATTCATGAGGTAAGTATTTTTGGTTTATGCACTTAAATTTTTGAAACAATTTGACACTTTCTCCTTAGGTTCGTGGAAAGGATTCCGTAGGTGCAAAGATGGACAGCATGGACCTCGAAAGGGAGAAGGGTATCACTATCCAGAGTGCAGCTACTTTTTGTGATTGGGAAGCAACAAATCTTACCAGAAATACCAAGCAAAAGTATGCCGTTAATATTATTGACACACCCGGTATGTAATTCATTTTCCTCTTGCTTTCATATATCTTAATTTTCTTCAAGGGCACGTCGACTTTACGATCGAGGTTGAAAGAGCCCTTAGGGTGCTGGATGGTGCTATCCTCGTTCTTTGCGCCGTTGCGGGTGTCCAGGTGTGTGCATTATTCCGTTTTCTAGCTTCATACTGACTATCTGCTCTACCAGAGTCAAACAACTACGGTTGATAGGCAAATGCGACGATATAATGTCCCCCGAATTTCCTTCGTCAACAAGATGGATAGGTGAGACCGAAACGTGAGGCGCTCTCAAATTACTTATCCGCTGTAGACCTGGCGCGAATCCCTGGAGGATTGTAAACCAAATTCGAACTAAACTCCGTATACCGGCTGCTGCTGTGCAGGTTCCCATCGGAATGGAGGATGAATTCAAAGGCGTTGTGGACCTCGTAAACATGAAGGCTATTTATAACCAAGGTGTAAAAGGGTGAGTTCTCTTTTCCACCCAGCTTTTGTCTCTAATCTCTACTGACAGAAATGAAATCGTCGTATCCGACGAAATCCCGGAAACTGTCAAGGAGATTGCTCTTGCAAAGCGGACTGAACTCATCGAGCAACTCGCCGAAGTTGACGAGGCGATCGGTGAGATGGTTTTAATGGACGAGACACCTTCCAACTTGGAAATTGCCGATGCTATACGCCGCGCAACGATTGGTCTGAAGTTCAGCCCCGTCTTTTTGGGCTCTGCAATAAAGAACACTGGCGTGCAGCCTCTGCTCGACGGAGTCTGTGCCTATCTGCCCACACCCGCTGAAAAGGAGGTCCTCGCTCATGATACCAATCTTCCTGCAACTGCACCTCAAGTTCCATTGACACCTGCCGCTAATGCACCTCTTGTTGGACTCGCGTTTAAATTGGAAGAAGGGCGATTTGGACAGTTGACATACATGAGGGTATATCAGGGTACTTTGAAGAAGTCGATGCAGATTTATAACGCTAGGACTGGCAAGAAGGTGAAAGTTCCTAGGTTGGTAAGGATGCACAGTGATGAAATGGAAGTAAGTGAAGATTGGTGGGTAGGAGTCTCTTCATTCATCATGTGTGATAGGATATCGATTCTATTGGTCCCGGTGAAATTTGCGCTATCTTTGGTGTTGAATGTTCTTCGGGAGACACCTTCACTGATGGCTCGACAAGTTTTTCCATGGTACGTTTTTACACCCTTACCAGCCTTTCATCACTTACACTTTACAAAGACTTCGATGTTCGTACCCGACCCTGTCATCTCACTGTCTATTAAACCCAAAGGTATCGAAACACCCAATTTCTCTCGTGCCCTCAATCGTTTCCAAAAAGAAGATCCCACATTCAAAGTTCACATCGACCACGAGAGCAAAGAGACCATTATATCTGGTATGGGCGAGCTCCACCTTGAAATCTATGTCGAGCGTATGAGGCGAGAATATAACACTGATTGCGTCACTGGAAAACCTCGAGTCGCATTCCGAGAGACAATTACGCAGCGTGCCGAGTTCTCTTACACTCATAAGAAGCAAACTGGAGGCGCCGGGCAATATGCAAAGGTTATTGGATTCATTGAGCCGATGGAATATGATCCCGAACTGGGCAAGGATGTTGGCTTTGAGAGTGTTGTTATGGGTGGCAATATTCCAACTAATTTCATTCCTGCTGTGGAGAAGGTAAGATTCTCGACTTTGTCGTATCGTCAGCTTGGGTTGACCCAAAAGTAACAGGGATTCTACGAAGCCCTTGAGAAGGGATCTCTGTCCGGAAACTCCATCACTGGTTCCCGTATGATCTTAAAGGATGGTGCCTTCCATGCTGTTGATTCGAGCGAACTCGCTTTCCGTCTTGCTACTATTGGCGCGTTCCGTGAAGCTTTCAAGCTTGCAAAGCCCGTGATTCTGGAGCCTATAATGAAAGTTGACGTTGTTGCACCCGTCGAATTCCAGAGTGTGTCCTTCAGTCTCTTCCTTCGTTCCTGCAATGTTTTAGCGGGCGTGTGCTAATGGTCTGTATCTTGATGTCTAGGTAATGTCATTGGCGGTCTGAATACACGGAGAGGTACAATAGTAGATAGCGAAGTTCGCGGCGATGAATTCACTGCCGTCGCGGAGGTTGCGTTAAATGACATGTTTGGATATTCCAATCAGCTTCGTGGGTCTACGCAGGGCAAGGGGGAGTTCAGTATGGAGTATAAAGTGCGTCTCATTCCATTTCTGGTATTCGTAGACTAGAGTTGACTGTCATTTATTCAGCACCATATGGCTGTCCTTCCCAATGTGCAGAAGGAGCTTGAAGAAGAGTATCGCAAGACTCTTCCTGTTGCTAAAAAGTAGAATATATTATCCATACCATATAGAGTATTTATGCCTTAGAAGATAATCATAATGACTTCTGCTCATCGCAAGCGCTTTGTCACAAATCCGCGTGACGACCATAACATCCACGTCGATGAGAATTTCGCGTCTATCTCTTTTATAGATTCCCAAATGGTTAGTTGTCGCCCGATGATAATCCTACCCATTCCTTACGAATATAAATATGTAGGCGGCCGCAACTGTATCGGATTCCGTGCCAATTGAAACGGCACATGAAGACATGATTGTACGGTCTGCTTCACTGATTTTTGGATATTGATCTTGGCGAACCAACGTTTTCACAGCACGATGCCCAGCTAGACTACTACGGAAAGCGTTTGGCGACATGTTCTTCCGACCGGACAGTGAAGGTCTTCGACGTGATTGATGGAGAAACTCAGAGGTCAGCTGGGCATACACTTAAAGGGTACGGTCGTACATTTTCTATCTTTCTGAACGCTTCACCTGTTTTTCTCTTCACAGACACACAGGCCCCGTCTGGCAGGTTGCTTGGGCCCATCCGAAATATGGACATATTCTGGCGTCATGTTCGTATGACGGAAAAGTATTGATCTGGAAAGAACAGCAGGCTCAAGGAACCGCTTCTGGTGGTTGGATTAAGATAAAGGAACACACCCTGCACACGGCATCGGGTACGTTTAGTTGCACTATGCGATAAACAATACATTATTCGCGCCTTTGGTACAACAGTCAATTCTGTGTCGTGGGCACCTCACGAACTGGGGGCCATCCTTGCTTGTGCGTCTTCGGACGGAAAAGTGTCAGTTTTATCATTCAAAAGTACGTCTATTTTATTTATGCCACTCTTATCCTCTTTAGAGAGCATTTTTAGACGACGGCCAGTGGGACGCCGACATCTTTACTGGCCATGCCATTGGTTGCAACGCCGTCTCTTGGGCACCCGCCATTCTCCCTGGATCCCTCATCATACCCAAACAAGGACCCACTCTCGGCCAAACCGCCTCACAAACCAACACCATCATCAAGCGTTTCGCCAGTGCAGGTTGCGACAACCTCGTCAAAATCTGGGGGTACAACGAAGATTCTCAATCATGGGTTGAAGAAGAGACACTCGAAGGACACACAGATTGGGTCCGCGACGTTGCTTGGGCACCCAACATTGGGTTACCACGATCTTATATTGCTACTGCGTCTCAGGATAAGACGGTGTTAATTTGGACGAAGGACTCCCCCGCTTCGCCTTGGGTGAAGACGGCGCTTGACCCATCGAGCACAATTGTATCTCCAACCGGTGCGCCGCCACCTGCAGGCAAGTTTCCAGATGTTGTTTGGAGGGTGTCTTGGAGTCTTGCGGGGAATTTGTTGGCGGTGAGCTGTGGTGATGGAAAGGTAACCCTTTGGAAGGAGAATCTGAAAGGAGCCTGGGAGTGTGTAAGTGACATGAGTAGTTAAAACGCAGGCGCTTGTCTTTACATGAATTTCATTCGACCACTTTTTTTACGTCGGAGACTTACTTACCATCTAATAAGTATAGGGCCGGCAAGCGGCAAAGCCCGCTACCTTTCATAATATAAGAAGAGGGAAACTACTATCTAAGGTAGCGGGAATCATTTTGATTTTTCCCCTCAGGCCAGAAAACAAAATGCCACTCCTACCGGGCTTCGGACGTCCTCTCACTTATGTTCCTCAGCCGGGTGATTCAAATTACATTGGCGGCGTGTTCCCGAGCGCACTCTACGATGTATTTACAGAAAGTAGATTTGACTACGGAGATGGAAGAGCTGCGTATGGTTCTCATCTTATGCTGTGGACCGACGTCAACTTGACATTTACAGCCAAGCATTGATTACACTCCGCGAGCTGGCCATGTTGCGGTTCATGAATGATGTGACAGACAAAATAGATTGGCATGTCAAGGTATTCGTTCTTTTCGCATGGCGTCTCTGCCTGAACAGAATGTGTAGGCGAATGATGATCTTATTGCACAAAAATGGAAAGATGAAGTCTGCAATAACACGGAACTCAACTTCAGCCCTAAGATGGCGGATTGGTGTATCGCCGAGCTCCGCTACATGGCATCCCTCCGCTCTGTATCTGCTGAAAGCCCCCCTCCGATTTTTGTTTACAATGGCGACGTAATGAAGTCAGATAACGCGGTTTCCTTGGAGCTGAAACGGGCACTGCAAGATGCAGTGCAGAAATTCGAGGCAGCCATCCCACTCAAAATGAAAGATTGGCATCCAGGATCAGATGGGAAAGTCTTAGATCTTGTCCACCCATCATTATATCCGCTTGTCTATGGCCTTACAAGGATTCTTTCTGACGGGGAGACAACGACTCTTGAAGACTGCATTGAACGTTGTGGACAAGGGGAAATTGTACCTGTACCTCAGGACACATCGAGGCACTCGTATATGTTAGAGGGCAAAGAACTTGAAGGCACTCGAGTCAGTACGAAGTTTCAGTGGCTACCTTGTGAAGTTGACATATCCGGAGACAACGTCAAGTAGGTCTTCTCAGCTATGAGGGAGTCCAGCTTTGCTAATAGACGTTTTTACAGGATAACGAGTTATATCAACAACTTGCACCCCATAAGAGAGAAACATCTTTACGAGGTGATCGCAAAATTAGTTGACGCATCCATTCCTCTCTGGAATGCCACCTTAGCGCCTTTAGCTGACCAAGATTTCATTCGAGAGCGACGAATACCATACACCAAAGTCAACTACGATCCTGATCCACGTTACTGGCCAGAGTCTGAACACCCTCAGCGAAGAACTGATGAAGATGAATTTGACTATATGGATCGCATTGACGAATGGATCAAAGCAAAGCGATGTATTGTGTTTCCAGAGCCAGAAGGGAATTTTCGACCACTTTCACAACCTGCATCCTTTGATCTCAGGAGCAAGTATCGTAATCATGGACTGCAGGTCATTGTAAAGCTGGCTAACATCGTGTTGACGCCTGAGAAGCCGGAGTACGAAGGCGGTACGTGGCATGTAGAAGGACAAATGGTTTGTACCTATCTTCTCCAGTACGCGATGTGCCTCTGATTTACAAATCGTAGAATGAGAACATTGTTGCCACTTCCCTCTATTATTATTCGAGCGACAATATCACCACCTCTGCCCTTTCTTTCAGGCAGCAGTCAGAAACAGAAAGTACCGAACGTCCTCATATTTCTTACGAGCAAGAAGATCACGGCTGGCTTTTTAATATCTTTGGTTGCAAGGACTATGAAACTGTTCAGGATGTTGGCAAAGTTGTGACGCATGAAGGGCGCCTTCTTACTTTTCCTAATGTCTTGTACCATCGCGTCGAACCATTCAGACTCTCGGATCCCACAAAATCTGGACATCGAAAGATTGTTGCCCTTTTCCTCGTCGATCCGAACATCAAGATTATAAGCACGGCATATGTTCCATGCCAGCAGCAAGAGTGGTGGTGGGAGGCTATCATGGCGAAGCAGAACACATCCACGAAGGGCGGGTTAAAGCAGAGTCCTGCCATTGCGAATCTACCTGTTGAACTGCTGGATGAGATCTCGGAAGAAGTGGACTTTCCTTTGAACGTGAAGGAAGCGAAAAATTTTAGAACTGAATTGATGGCAGAGAGGAAGGCGTTTAGGGTAAAGCGACAGGAATTTGCGGATTCATGGACTTTTTCACTATGCGAACATTAGGTGTTTGTGATGTGTTACCGACATCATTTCGGTTGGAACAGCGACTTTATTGTCGGGGTTTTCTCTTCATGTTAAAATGAATGTTAAAAAAAACAAGTTTTGAAAGACTTGATTGGACGGGGTTGAACCAAAAGGCGCGTTCCTTCATAACTCTTGTGCCTCGAGCAGTTGTGCCAAACGCTTGTGCCATGAGTTTTCTCGGAATCGGGCACCAGGGAGGGTTTCAGCAGGTATCAGGGCGTTGGTGAACGGAGACGTTGCAACATCTAAGCTAGAATGTTCTTTGGTGATTTTTGGCAAGAGAAGAATGTTGCATTGCTCGTTGTGATACCAGACTCTGCACACGAAGCTCAGCCGTAAGCAACATCATGTCACCGGCCCAACGCACTGGTATATACCAAAGTTGAAAGGTCCTTGGCACCCATCTACTTGTGGCAATATGTAATCGATTTGTTCCAAAAAAAAACAGCAATTAAGTTTTTTACTGACCACGGTTTTTTTCCTCTCCGGAATTAGTGAAGATAGAACAGAAAACACATCGATAAATTTTCGAATGGCACCCAAGGGTAGTCAAGGTAAATAGAATTGAAAAGTAATTGAAAACTTGAGAGACGTCATTACGATTGACTGCGAACCTCTATAGAGTGATGTGGACGTTCGTGTACTCAGGCGGTCTTGTCGACATCCAGTTGTTGGTGAAAGTGGCAAGGTCAATCTGCGAAGGGAATTCCACGTGGACGTAATTTTCTTTGTCAATAACTCGACGAACGCGAATACGACGAGTGGCGAGGTCCTGACAGTTGGCTACGACACTGAGCAAGGCGTAAAATTCTTCCGTGATTTCGTTACCCCAGTTGATAGGCCCAATGATTATGGAGTTGGTATCGTTCAACGTACTGAATGGAGGAAGCGCGACAGATGTATAGTCTTCCTGGCTTGGGCTTTTCAATTCATCATCGTCAAAGGTTTCATCGAGGCATGGAAAATCCGACGCTTCCTCTGAATCAGATTTCTCGTTAGAAGAAATTTGGCTTGGTCTGCGTCTAGGAGTAGGTGTATTGTCGTCATCGGAACCCATAGCAGCCCCAATCAGTGCCGTCCCAGCAGCGGTAGCCCCAGCAGCGGAAATGATCGCTCCTGCTGCTGGTAAAAATGTCGTAGCTGCTATGGATTGACAGACTGAGAACAAGCCTCCTGTCAGGCCTCCATAGGCAGCCGATTGGATTGAGGCGGCGAGTGATCCTGTCAGAGTATCGACAGCATCTTAGGGCAAGGTATTGTAAGGACTTACCTCCAATTACACCCCCCACGCCAAATCCGATTACATTCAGACCTCCGATAATAGCTGCTGGTAACAGCACGGCCCCTCCCATAGCTACTAAACTAGCCCCGCCCACAACAGCGGCTGCTTTGGACAACAATTCTAGAGGAATTCCATCAATTTCGACTATGATATTGGGGCAAGCGATCATTTATTTACCGCTATTTTCATCGCAACCGACGGTTTCAGTCAAAACAAGTTTAAACTTGGTCCACGAAAGCTGTTCCCAATGAGGTTTGCCGAACAAGACCTTTTGCATGGACGCAGGTAGAACGAGGCATGCAGCATAATGCCTGAGATGGGAAGGGATGTTACACTCCTCAAAATCAACTTCGAAGTGGTGGAACCACTCTTCCATTGTATTGGACTTGGGCACAGGATAGCGGCCAAACGTGCAACCGAGATACTTTTCCTCCAAACGTTTTGTGAGTTCAGAAATCTCTTCTTCGGCATCTGTGTCCAGTAGGTACAAATCTAGGATGAGGGAACCCGATCATCGATAACAGATAGCATGGGCGCTTAATACATACAACAAACAGCTTCGACAATTATATTCTTGAAAACGTCCCAATTACACGGCCCTTGGTGTCGTTTTATCATCATCCCAACTCTGATAGTTCCAGGCAAGACCATGAATGCAGTCGTTTGGTATTGGGTGAGTGGAATATTGCATTCCCTAAGATCTTGTTCGAACTGGCAGAACCACCCAGCAATATAATCTGCCCTGGGAGCTGGATAGGAACCACTACTAGTAGCCGGATGTTTTTTTTCGAGCCGGCGAGTGATTTCAGATTTGGAGAGATATGCTATCATGGCGATGGACTATGACTAGGATATATCCTGGGAAAGCGGCTCACTGGCCTTTTTAATAAGCGCTGGACCCTCCGTATTTTCAAGTTCCATCCTGGGAAAGCCCGAATGTAACCATTTACATAAATCAACTTGAATGGCGATCTATCTACTGTACCATTTCGAGCAATTCGTGACTAACCGAAAAAATCAACCAGATATACTAGGTGCGCATTGTATACTGGTTTGTAGCCCTCTCCCTCCTTTTTTGATTTTGATTTTATTTTGATTTATTTTTTATTTTTGTCCAGTACCATCAAATGTCCAAGTCAATACTGACCAACAGATGTAAGGTCGTTGTAAGTATCTGTATAGTGCACGAACCATCACACCGCATACGTATTCATATTTCTAATTGCCTTTTTCGACATTTCCTGAAAACGACATTAGTGGACGGCCCAGAGAAGCACCCTTGGGCAGCCCAATTCTCATATCCACCGTCGCCAGCAAGTGAGAAAGTGCCAGAGTCAAAGACCCAGATTTCGTAGCCACGAGTAGAGGTGAAGGGGCCGATGTCAGGTAACTCAAGTTCGTGGTGTACATGAACGGCATCTGGCGCTGAAGGAAGTTAGTCAGAATGGTCCGTAACAGAAAAGACAGAACATACAAAAGGCAAAACGCGACTTCCGATTGTGGAAAATGAGCAAGTTTTTGCCCGGACACCGATGCGCGAGAGAGATGATCGTCTGGTGCGTAAAATTTTGTTGCGCAGCGTGCATATCGGAATTGAAGTTAACGAGGTCGGTTAGGATATCTAGGCCGACCTTGAGGGCTACATCGATGATGACTGGAGAATCATGTTGAACACATTTTTAGTCTGGGTGATGAATTGAAGATGATTACTGACTGTTGGCTAGAGGCAATTGACGCACATCGAGCTTATTTACATCAGGGCGCGTGACATTGGTGGGAGGAGAAAGAGGAGACTCTATGGAAGTGATGGAGAGGAATACGAGGGCAAATGCAAAGGCATTGGTGAAGTGCATGTTAACGCTGTAGAGGCTGAATGTTGGCTACGGTGTGCTCGATTTTTGGCTTAAGTACTTATTCCTGAACGGCTCTACCGTGGACAAAGTGAATAGCCATGGCCAACTCAGAGCGGTACACAATTGAAGATGTGCAGCGGTTTGTGTGGCACATTTATAAAATTTACTTGTGAATCAATGGGATAGCCTACCAAGTTAATTGGATGGTCCCGAGAAAGCGCTTACACGGGAACTGTGATATCCTTAATGAACAATCCGGGTTTGTGATTCCCACAACCGGTGAAGGGTTTTATGGTTCAGTTCACTTAGACACCGCCACATTTGAATAGCCCTCCCAATATCGTGTTTTTTTCTTATCCCTTTTGTAAAAAGCTTTTTTTTAATGATATAAAGAAACTCGCAAGACAGATTTTTTAAAGCTTCAAAATTGACCAAGTTAAAGCAAAATTTGCCGTTTCCTAATAAGGCATATCTTGCCATTGATGCCATCACATAAGTACTATAATCAAATGCTTCTCTCGGGGTGTTCCTTGAGCTCCGGGCAAGGGCTGCCTGAGCACGCAAATTCTGCTTAGTTTGGCAACATGGGGTACACTGTTGTCACTAGTAGATAGAATTGATGTTTTTTAATCAAAAAGTACAGTGGAAACTCGCAAAAAGACCAATTTCGGCTGCCCTAAAATTTTTTTTAAATCGGAGTCGATTTTTGCCGATGTGGCTGTGTTATACAGCCACTATACAAATGCGGTGTTTACCATCAGACTTTACCTTTTCATTACACTGAATTAAATTTTGTATGTCCCTCTACTACAACTCTACTACTTAGACGAAAAATCATCAGACCGAAAAAGGTTGTGGGCATTGCCGCTTGCCGGCCCTACCTGCCATTATTGAATGCGTGGAGGTAATAATAGATACATTTGACCTCTTGTCCTTTCTCGTAGCAGACGTCCATTGCGGGTTCGTGCTCTACGATATGCACAGCCAAATTATCACCCTTTGCGAATTGTCTCGGGCGGCCGGATCGTGTCAAGGGGTATGAGAGTAGGTTGGCGCACTCACTGGTTACGCATTTAATTGATGCAGTCTATGGTTGTCTATTCCTTGTCGCCGACAATGGCTTCAAGGTTAGGATCTAGGACGTAGGTTAAAGCGACCTCATACTTGCGAGAAGTGGCCCTGCATAAGTCAATTACCTGTCGAAACCGAAAACATTCCTTCTGAACAGCACCCCCAGTCAGGCATATCTAACATTGAATGAGATCCCTGAAATTTCTTACTAGGAACCCTGTCCAAGGCTGCCCAGTAGTTCCAACAGCCAACGAAGGCGATGATCAAGTACTCGATTTCAAAAACCTTGTTCGACTCTTGGACAGCCGCCTCCGAGTCGAGGTTGTTCCTCCACTCCAACCTAATTAGTAGGAAGACATACAGAGAGTTAGTCTGGCGACGGGGCTCCTGCAAATCGGTCGCGCTGAGAAAAAGGGGGAACCGCATTGAAGTGTTTGACATGAGAGGCTATCTACCATCTTGCAGTGTCAAAAATGGGTGTTGGTGTAGAAAGCAGGATATTACCTCTTGCCTTGTCGAAAAAAGGGGCACTGCTTGCGTCGTCGTATCTGTTGTGGAAGAGACAATTTTTCATAACACCGTCACCAATTATTGGGAAGGGTACGATGGCCCGTCCCCCGCCCTCAACGTTTCCCTTGTGATGATGCGTGTTCGCTTTCATCTGCGAATGCGGCGTCGGTGTTGTGTCATTGTTGTCGTAGAGATTAGTACTTCGAACTGGTAATTCTTATCGGCCTAATTGTTGGTGGAAGAACGGCATTATAGTAGATAGAATCGGTTTTTCATTTGTATCGAAGCAAAATGTAAAAGTGAGCCAGAATTTGAAACTATCAGAGAGCCAATGTACCACTATCAGCCAACGCTCTCTGGACGGCCGCAAGCACTTTTGGGTGGACATCTTTCGCGCACGCAATAACGCCATAATTCTCGCCAAGTGTTCTTCCCCAACCAAAATTCAACGGCTCTCCCCGTGAGTCGGTAACGACGCCTCCAGCTTCTTCAACGATAAGTTTGCCAGGGGCGTGATCCTATATAAAATTTTGTCGTTCTCAAAAACGCCATGAATGTAAATATGGGCTCAGACATACCCAAATTTTCTCCTTGTAGCCACTTCCGGTAGGTAATCGCAGGTAGATCGCGTCACCCCCTTCCGACCTTGCGAGATATCCATACTTGGCTTGACTATCCATCCTGATTGGAGCGTTATTGGTGGAAAGAAGGGTGGAGACAATGGAGTTGACAGAGTGCGAAGAATGGGAAGGTTCGTAAGATTCAAGGAGATGTAAAGACGATGGGGTGACGGAAGACGGCAGATGGAGTGGTGTAGGATTCGAACCCGAAAGAGTCAATTGTTGCGTGCCCCGTCCTTTAACGGCGGCAAACAAACACCCTCGTTTTCCTTCTGGATCGTCTGGGTCGACAGGTAAATTGGGACATCCGATGACCCCTACTTTGACGTC
>QDKV01004819.1_pt1 | contig 15615 bp, 14 predicted proteins | sample 1861101 | NCBI WGS metagenome assembly QDKV01 (sample SAMN04275158, study PRJNA302643) | Fungus metagenome, whole genome shotgun sequencing project. | isolation source: fruitbody | host: Mallocybe terrigena | place: Sweden | collected 2013 | reverse complement strand
TAATTTATCATTAAATATAGCCCCAGTACGACGAATCATTAAATCCGTACTTCGAAGAAAAATGGAACCCCAATACCATAACACATGTGTCACCCTATCAACCCTCATCATCCAGCACAACTGCCGGGCCTTCCCACTCTAAAATTGTGGGTCACTTCACACTTTCCTCGTTTTTCTGATGTTTCAACATTCACCACACAATTATTTAATTTTTAATTTATCATTAAATATAGCCCCAGTACGACGAATCATTAAATCCGTACTTCGAAGAAAAATGGAACCCCAATACCATAACACATGTGTCACCCTATTAATTTATCATTAAATATAGCCCCAGTACGACGAATCATTAAATCCGTACTTCGAAGAAAAATGGAACCCCAATACCATAACACATGTCTCATCCAATCAACCCTCATCATCCAGCACAACTGCCGGGTCTTCCCACTCTAATCCAATTTATCCCGAATCCTCAAGTAATAATGACGTCGACATGGATATGGAATCACCGATTCGGATATCTTCTGAGGAGAAAAAACTCAAAGTACTTCTAATACCCGATTTTACCAGATCCGTCAGTTCCGACCCACACAACGACCCTGGATTTATACAGACGAAAGCACCACAAGAAATAATTAAAGAAATACCTGCTTATGCATTCCGAGGAAATAGGAATAAATTTTATGTACAGGAATGGGTAATAATTTACCAAAATTCGTATCGTTCTCTCCCCGTCTCACCAGTGTAACAGATTTGGATCATGTTCCCTTCAAAATATTCCACAGTCAAATTCGAGGTGGAATTCATGGATTATCATAAATTCAAGTCTTTCATGATTGACGAGAGCGAAACTGAGGACGCCTTTTCCACATGGCTTCAAGTTCTCAAGACCCATGATTGTTTGATAGGAATTCCTGATTTTTCTATCGATTACCTGTGAGTCTCCTTATTATATGTCGTAATTTCAATTTTATAGAAATAAAAATGAAAGGAACCAAGATTACGGACTTACAATGGAGAAATTAGGAACATACTCTAGGAATTTAGAGGTGCTCTCTTCATCTATCACTATATGGCCACATCCGGTGAATGTAAATGGGGTGGGAAGAAAAGACACTCTCGTGAGGAATCTAGACAGAATCTCCACCGAAATGGGAACTCGGCGACCAAGGACAAATACTCTGAATAGAGGAGATGTCATTCCGGAAGGAACTGTACTCAAGAGGACACACAGCGATTCTCAAAACCACGTCATACTTCCGGATAGCCCTCTTCGTTCATGGCCTTCCATGGAACCAGGGCCGCCAGAATCAACTTGGCTTTCTCAAGGTTACATTCCTGCACTACGAGAAATAGGTGAATGGAGGGTGGTAATTGTGAACGAAACCATCCAATATGTCGTCCACACGATTCCTCAGATGAAAGATCAAATCCAAGTTCTTTCCTCCAAGTTAGTGGAAGATTATTACTCTCTGGATGAATGGAGGTGAGATTTTATCCTTAAAAATTTGAACAAAAAAATCTAAAAGAAAAAAGTTGTGTCATAACTCAAGGTATACGCTTGAAGCAATCTGATATTATCTCTCCAGAAGGGTCCTCAAAGAAAATGCGAATAGAGGCCAGGAAGGAATTCGAAGACTTTGTGATGGAGGTGTTCAAAAGGTTATGCTCCATGGAATCCAGTTTTACAGGGATCCCTTCTACGTTGAACGTTTTCTGTCGCATCGACGTTTCCTTGATATTCGATGAAAACCGAAAAGCAAACTACTTCGTGAATGAAGTTGAGAGGACTAACACAGCGAGCCTTTGGACGAGCCTACGGAAACGATCGAACATGACCATGGCAAACGACTTCCAATCAGCTCTGTACGGTTGGGTGCAGAGTACAAGATCCCAGAAATTTGTCTCTGCTTACGAGAGATCTCATTGAATACTTTTTCAATTTCAGAGAACTAAGACCTAATGTAATATGGAGTGTATGATTGGGGGACCTTGTAAATTTACTATATAACTTAGATATTTTTTACAGTTTATACTGGAAATAATTTAACCTAATGATATTTCCATTGTTTTTTATAACTTGAGACCACATGTTGAAATTTAGATCCTACACAGTCCATTTTTCAACTTCCTGGATAAAATAAAGATAGAAATACAAATAATTGTACTGAATGGCTGTCAGGAAATTGTCTATTAGGTTATTTGAGTTCTCGGAACCCATGAACCTTCAAAAAATTCAAAAAACCTGTTCTTCTGGATAATTTAAACTATAATGTATAATAACATCTTTGAAATTACCATGATTTCGATAATTCTATTATCTTTTTGACAATTTATAAGTACATCACACATCTTTATGTTCGTTAGTCAGCAAATTTGTATTTGTTAGAAAGGTTCGTCGAAATATTTGTATCTGTTAGAAAGGTTCGTCAGTCTCGTGACACGAGGTAGAACGCTAGAAAGCTCCCACTGAGTGTCTGCTAAATAGGATAAAAAGTTATTAGTTCAATTTAGATCGTTTCTCATTATACAACACTATATTTTACAATATCAAAAAGTACCAGCCGTCTAATTTTAACAGTGCATCTTGCGCATTCTCTTTTGTTTGGTATGTTTTTTCTATATGAGGGCATCATGTTCGTTTTCACTTTTCTGCTAACTCCCACCTCTCTTGTTGACACTATAACACTGTCACCTAATTTCATAGTTAGGAGTGGCTATATTCCACATTTTGTAAGTAACCTCAGCCTATCATCATAATTCATGTTTTTCAGGTCAGCTCCCGACTCTGGATGAACTCGTTCCAAATAGAATACTGAATATTACGATTAATTTTAAATAATTACTTTCGAGAACCCAATGAGGAATCGCTAACAGATTGAAATCGATGTTACTAATTTCATATAGAAATTTGATCTTAAAACGGTCATTTTTCTTTTCTTGGGATTGAAATTTATTGAGTAGAGCTCCTTCGAAATAACTCCAAATAAATCTTTATAAATCGACAGGACTCGACTCGATTTTCACTGGGGCTCAACCTCAGCAACGTTGTCTTCGCCATAATCTCCGAAATTCCTGAAATATAAAATATGTACCACAAAAATCTGGGAGACATGGAGCGCCTAAAAGTAGACCCTAGCTTTTTCGTTGGGTGAGGTGAATGCTTAATATTTATTTTTGTTATAATGATGTTTGGCTTTGTTATGAAAATAATTGGAAATGTTGAAAAAACAAAGGAACTCAGCTTTATCACTACACATATCATCCATTATCCATGAATCCCTCACAAAATTCCCTTTCGTGCAAAGGAAAGTCATATTTTACCCTTATATATTCGTTTTTTTAATATTCTTACATCTAATAGAAGCCTTGGGTTTTCACAGAGATAAAATCAATGAAATGATCGAAGATTGGTCGAAACTTCAAAAACTTGGTCGTCATGAACCTGGTTTAAATATTTTAAATTCACTAAGGGAAAGAAGTACCCCATTCTACTTTGCCCAGGACGACTTCAACTATCCTGGTATGAGTATTTACAATTTCACATTAATTCACGGGCTTGACACTATACTCAGACCATCCATTCAAGTCAATATCACTTTCTGGGAACGTTCAACCCATTGAATTGAATGACATCTTGCATGATATCGGAACCATTCAACCTGGTTATCACTGCGATCCAGTAGAAATGAGCACTGGGTTGCTTGTTGATGAGGATAAGGCTATAAATGGGAAAGAGATGTGTTCACGCTTATTGAATTATTTGGTCAAAAGGGACGAAGATTCTTTCAACAAAGTCGTCCTTCCCCTTTCATGTCCAACACCTCCACATTGCAGTCAAACTAAATGGGGGGTTGGGAAATTTGATGTGACCCAAGTAATACCTCAAATGGTCGAAGGTCATGCATTCGGTTCTGAGGGTTGGAAAACTGGCCTTGTGTGTCATCCAGGTTACACTGGTTTACACTATGACCATGTGCTATGTGGGCAGATCATGGTTCATATGTTTGGGAGAAAGGTTTCTTTTTCATGATTATAATTATGTTCTTTTTTTTAATCTTGATTTTATAGATCTGGATTATTTCTCCGGCTGACAAAGACAGCACAAAAATAATGGAAGAAGGGACTCAAGATTCGAACGATCATACTATCGAATTCGTCAAAAGATCAAAAAACTTGCTGATTTGGGAGTGCAGGAGACCTTGCGTATTTCTCAGCCCACCTCACTGCTTTCATGCAGTGTTAACTTTCGAGTTGGCTTGCCACACAGGATGCAGAATTGGATCCCTGATTTGGCTTCCCGAGATGAATTTCATTGTCAAATATCTCAAATTAAGACGAGGAAAATTGATAAAGGAAGAACGTAATCTCTTGGATCTAGAGCTGGACGTGCGTACTTGGAATGGATGGTTAAATAATCGGAAAGGATTATCCACAAAAGAGCTGGATTTTGTGAAAGACCTCCAGAGTTTGCTAACTGGATGGTCACAGGCAATGAAAGAGTCATACATTTCCGATTCCTAGCATCTGTATATATATAATACTATAATCAGATCGGATTCATTTTTTTTTTTGGAACTGTAGTACCAGAGCAGAATTTAATACCACAAATATAAGTAGCCAGATTAATCAGACTAGGGAAGAGGAGTATCCTCCTTTTCATTTTTTTCAGCACCCAAGTGATGGAAACTTGCGAGAAACTTCAGAGAAGTGCTTCCGATCGAAATTGGTACTTGTGTTCCCTCCCAGAATGCAGCACAGGTAAGAGCAGGGTTTCCCCTGAGATACCCAAGGGATACCCGTGACAATCCTTATACGATAAAACGAGTGAGACATGCACCTGGATACTCAGGACGGTGGGGTAGATGGTGATTAGTTTTGAATATATGTAAATAGAATATTTGGTGATAAATGGGATAATTAGAGCGTTTTAGTATTCTACCTCGTTCTAGGTCGCTTATCACTGTTTAAATGTAGAGCTAGGTCACGATTTACAACATGGTTGCGGAAAAAATCAATAATTATTTACCAAGAAATTATTTACCGGTAAATTACAGTAAATTACAGGGTAAATTACCCCCATCCCAGGTGGGTTATTTGACTGGTCAAATATGATGTCACATGGTGATGGAGGAACCGCAAGAAACCACGATGCTTACTGGACTGTCCACATGTCAACAATGGAACGCAAAGTTTATCTGATGGAGACACGAGAGGCAACAAATGTATCCCACACCGGGGAGTGGATCATGCAGCTAGTTCTTGAGGTGAGTCGAATAAAATTGAATAATTAACATGAATACAAAGGTGGTCGACGAGATTGGTCGGGAAAGAATGTCAGCTCAAAACACCTTTCTTCTTCCCACCATGGCGGAACGTTCCTGGAAGTATTTTCCCGGCACACGCGAGGAAGAGAAACGTGGCACACGACGACGCCACTCGCCCGACCCAAGCAATAATACTGTTACAACAACAACTTACGCAGCGAAAGCTGAACCAACCAGGTCAATCAAAAAGACCAAACTCGACGACACATACACGGTAGCCTCAACAACACTGCCACCCCCACCCACGAAACCACTATACGAGCGCACCATTCCATCCCAAAACCTGTTTGATGGCATGTCGGGTGCAGTTATGGAACACCTCCGCGTCATCAGAAATGCAGACGCCACCATAAACCCAGACTTCGACCAGTTCATCCACGAGCTAGACGCGACCTCCAACCACCTGAAGACTCTGTCCCGCCGTCGGGCTGAACAGGGGGTACAGACCTCACCCGTAGAGGCCCTCCCTACCCTACGCACACCTAAGCCTTCGAGACCAATTCATAAGCTACCGAGCTCAACATCCCAGTCGTCCCTGCCCCCAGAACAGGAAATCCTTTGCAGCTGCTGCTGCGGGGAAAACCCAGCCTCCCAATCCCCACCAACGACAGGCCAACACCAAGCCCAATCTCGGCACCACGCCCAACCATGCATCTCCCCAAAGCCGCCGAGTCGACTCGAAACGCTTCGTCATAGACATTCACAGCTGTGCCTGCAGGCAGCTCCCCACTCTCGAACTCCAGAATGCCATGAACGACATCATGGAATGCACCAGCGCTCGGATCGCCGCGGTAAAGTATACCAACAACGGCAATCTGGTGGTCTTAATTGTCCCCGCCAACGCTGCCAACGAACTCACTTCGCCTCACCAGTGGCTCCAGATGTCTAGGTATATCCAAGACAACCTCCTACAACACGAGGCCCCTGAGCACATCAGTATCTACCCAGATAGCTCATGGCACCGGGTGGTAGTCAATGAAATCCCTACCCCGGAACCCCTGGCTGGCCGAACGGCCCCAGAGATCATGGGCAGTATCTTGGCTGACTGGGACAAGTTCAACCCAGTAGCCGTTCATCTCCCAAGGTATGCTAAAAGCCGCATCCGTATCCTTGCCCCTGCAGAAAAGATCTTTGGTCCTTCGGAATCCCTCTCAATTTTCTTTGCCTTTCCTGAAGCAAAACATGCCCACCGCCTCTTGAGGGAGGGAGCTTTCATTCATGGTACACATTGTAGGACTTCCATCTACAGACTGAAACGTTCATAGACATGCAACGTGCGCCAACCCTCCCATGTTCACACTCTCAATTCCACGATACAAGCAACCATCCGGCTATACAACACAAGCATACCAAATGACCCCAGGACATATCACTAGCACACTCCAGTCGAAAGGCACCCTCAGTGCCCGTGCGTCTTAGTACTTAGTTTACTTGTTGCACGTTAATCTGCTGAATCAAAAAAAAAAAAAAAGAATATCAGCTATCGTTACCGAAAGCGGATGGTCACGAGACTGACGAACCTTTCTAACAAATACAAATATTTAGACGAACCTTTCTAACAGATACAGATATTTAGACGAACCTTTCTAACAAATACAAACTTGCTGACTAACGAACATATGTATATAGAATATTTGGTGATAAATGGGATAATTAGGTCTCTTTTTCCTGTACCGTAGGATAAATATCTCGAAATTCCATATTATATATTTTAAAAGTTGTACTACTTATGTAGGAGTTGTCAATTGTTAAGGACCAGGTTGGAACCTTCAACCACGTCAAGGGTGTGAAAAAACAGAAATTTTGGAGCTCCTGTCTTAAGGAAATATAAGTCACAAATGTTGAAGATGTCTAGTAAGTGAGAATTTTCCATGTGAAGCACTGTTCGATGCAGATAGATTTCACAAGTCGAAATACTCCCCGAGCTCAAGATAAGAAAGACAATGTACCATTAAGGAGGCCAGGACATCCATCTATATACACCCCAACCAGGGTGGGACTAACTTAGTAACTAAAAACCTCCCAGGTTCAGTAGAGAATCACCTTTGTCTTATTTGTTGTAAAATAATTAATATCAAAGCGACACAGAAGGAAGTTCCTTACAAACACCAGATAGCTCATCCTTGACTCTCTCCAAGTCCGGTCCGTCTGGAGAAGTATGTGCATGTCTCTCATCCGTTTAATCTTGAACGTTTGAAAGGCCGCCTGCACAGCGTCGAGGTCTCTTTCGCGTTGGGACAGCAAACTATGCATATCAGGTCACACAGGGAGCTTTGAAATGCAGACTCTTTGGCTTCGAGAATTCATCTGTGGCGTCCAGCGTCCATCGTCGAAACGTTCATGAACCGCTTGTTCACATTGTACTTTTCCCACCAGGTTCTCGACGCATTGAGCGAGCTCGTCTTAACAAGAGTGGTGGGTATGTATTTCTTGTGTGCGTGCCTCATATATTCCTGTTATTTTTTGTACCTTGTCTTCCAAATCTGCCTCAGAAGAGTTAGAATAGTATGGATGTGGTATGAGGAAAAAATACCGTACCTCCTTAAAAGCAGAAACAGTGCCTCCAACCTCTCCCTTTCTTCCAGTGCCTACTCATACACAAGGTACATTGTAATGACCGAGTCGTCCTATATAACTCACACAATGTACTCGACTATTGCGGTTATGAAATGGTGATTTGGTGGAGTTTATAATGTCGCTAATTGAGGTCCTCGAAACTGAGAAATATATTAATGCATATAATAATGACCTTATATAACTTTTATCACCATGGCGGCAACCCAAACATCAAAGTGAGAATTCCCAAGAGAAAAATGTGACATGTCAATAGGTTTGATAGAGCAGTAATCACTTGCACATCTGGGCTTTATATGACACGTCCATTTCTCTCGCAAAGCTTTGATATTGTCGTTGTGTGGAGTATTTTCTGTGTGTATATCAGATACTTGTGTCTGAGAACGGAATCTGAAAATATAAAGTAGGTCCATGTAATACTGATTAGCGTTCGGGTCCGGGTCCGGTCACAATGCCAGTGTCACATCCTTCTTGATCCTCAGAGAGATAGATACAACCTTCCATCTCCTGCATTACAGCTTTGGAATCAATTAGGGTGTGTAACAATGTATGTTAAACAGGCGTCGGGTCCCTTTTTTCCTACTTTAAAATTTGGATCTAGAATAAATATAACCCGTATCCGTGGCTTCTCTTGGTATTTCGAATATTCTGTTAGGCCTTCGTTTAATCCCCCGATAATACGTGGAAAAGGACCTTCTAGTGTAATCTTTATCTTTCCGGAAACTAGAACATCATTGATTGAGGAACGGGGAAAGGTTGGTGCAGACAATGAGAATAGTAGGTCAGAAGTAGAAGGCTGGGGATCTTCCAGCTGCGGGTGATGAATTGTAGATGGGCCTGTTTGCGGTGGAGGAATAGTAGAAGATCTGGGGTGCAATTTTTCAGGCGGAAAATTGGCTTGGTCAAACCAAGGAATATGTGTGGAAACTGTAAACTCTGGATTTCGTAAAAAATTTACTGGAGCACCGTCATCGAGTAGAGGTGGAGAATTGTAAAGTGTAGTCCAGGCAATTTTATACCTGTCCAAGACCTCATTTCTCCTGTTTCCACTGCGTGAGTAATATAGTGCACGCCGATATTTGATCCATTCATCATTTTCCATGTTTCGAAAATCTTGGTAAGGAGTACATGGTTGTTGACATTCCGAACATGTGTGTTTTTTGATGTGCAAGGCTTTTCCACCAGATTCTCTAATTAGTTGTTACATTAATCAATTTTATGATTATTAAAAATCACGTTACGTCAAAAAGATCTCTACATTCAACAGTCCTGGGTGAGTTCTTTTTCTTTTCAGATCTGACTGGTGGCACCTGTGGAGGCAAATCTTAAAGATTTTTGTTGAGTTGTCTTGGTCCATATTGTATATTGCAGGAATTTTAGAGGTGATGGTGAAGACAATGTTGCTGCAGTTGAGAGTTCTAGCGTTCTACATCGTGCTAGGTTGCTTGTCACTGTTTAAATGTAGAGCTAGGTCACGAGTTACGAAAGCGGATGGTCACGAGACTGACGAACCTTTCTAACAATTACAAATATTTAGACGAACCTTTCTAACAGATACAAATATTTAGACGAACCTTTCTAACAAATACAAACTTGCTAACTAAGGAACATAAAGATGTTAATGTATTTATAAATTGTCATAAAGAGAATAGAATTCATGGTAATTTAAAAGATGCTATAAAAATGACAGTTAAAATTCTCCAGAAAAACAACCTGGGTGTTAATACTCAATAAATAATAACTTAAAATGTAAAGCCTTTGTTTTGTCTCATAAATGGATGGAAAATGTATTGTCAGCCAAACTAGAAGAGACATTCAATCGGAACTAAAGTAAGAAGCACAATAATATTTAGTTTTCTTGACTTCACATGACAATGACAGAAATTGACAAAAGCTTTAGTTCACCAATTCGGAAGTTGTCTTGTGCATCTTTCACCCTTGTGTTACTCTTTTACGAATTTACATGAATTTTCTGTCACCTATTTCAGATTCCTTCTAATCCTATGTAAGATGAATTCTACACTAAACCATTTTAATCATGAAGAAAGGAGTCCCAGGTACTGGACACTCATTTATGTTTTGAGGAAGACAACGTTTTTCTCAAGATATGAAGTTCCTTAGAGAGGAATCCCAATTTAACTTAAATTCTCATCCAAAGTCTCCAATACTCTCATTTTAACAAATTCAGGTTAGTCGGGATATTTGTATTTGTTAAAAATGTTCGAAGAAGTCCCTGGAAACGACCCTTGAAAGAACGGGTTTTGGGCCCTTTGGTATCCTTTCTGTATTTCATATAACCCTTTCAAATTCTGTCTGGGAGTGCACAATATTTATGTAAGATCAAATATAGATATCAAAGGAGACTGTGAGATTACTTGTACTTCTTCCAACTTGTATAATTTATATATTTTAACTTTATGGTCAATTACTCAGTTATTAAAACTGAGACCAACTAAACTCAGAAACAAAAAATGAGAAAAATTGGACATCCTGGTTTATTTTTCAGAGATATACCCTCAGACAGAAAATGAGAGTAAAGAGACAGTAAAAGAGAACCACAAATTCTCTGTATTAAGAAGTCCGCTATTAATCTTCCTCAAATATTCATCATAGAATTGAGTAAACGATTAGTTCAATAAAGACTTGGGAAGATTTTCTTGTCCTCTTTTATTATATTATTTTTGGTAAGAGAAAATCATTTTTATTGTGGTATCAGATAAATATCACCCACAGAAAAATGTCGACACCTTCTACACAAGATTCTATGTTACAGGTTTCCTTCACTTGTATTTTAAACTTAAAAATTTGAGGAAAATACCAGTTTTGCACTAACAAAATGATACAAATCACCAATGAGAGTAAATACATAATTATTTATCATCTATATATGTGAATGACATTCTGGACAGAGATAGTATATTAATTGTGTGTCCCTGACATATTTAATAAATTCTGGAGTCAAAATTCCCTCCCAATCCCTCCATTCCATTTTGATGGCTGTTTCCACTCCTACTTCCAACTCTGTTATCCTCACCATTTCAAGCATCTTTCCTGTTCCAACAGTCATCCAGTTTCCTACTGGTTTATATCCTCCCCATCCCCTCATAAGTGGAATTTTTTTGATACATTCCAATGGATTTTTCTCCTTGATATGTCGCGGTCTTCCAATTTTGTCCATGCAGTGCTCATGAAACCATTTTCCACATGTAAAACAATATCTCTGCCGATCAAGAACTGGACTATAGAGTTTCTTACATATGCAATGAAGATTGACACCCTTTTAATTTGAATTATGTGAAAAAAATGATAAAATCATTTGAAAGAAATGGAAACTGACTATGAATTTTTCCTTTTCAACATCCAATTTAAATCTTGTAAACCATGATGATGGTGGGATATGCTTTGTGTGTTCCAGAGAATCATCAAAATTATGTATGCTTATTTTGGCTATGGAAATAGATAAATCTTCAGATATGTACAATGGGGAAAATTTGTCTCCTACCCTCTATGCATTCAGGATCAATTACCTGTTTATGTGTACTCATGAGTAGCTCTGTATTTCCCATTAAGGGAATATGCATTTTATCACTAGTTAGATGAGAATGTATAATCAACATTGGTGACAAAATTAATATTGATGTAACCTCACCTAGAAGAAAGACTAATCTCCTTTAAATCTTCTGGAGAATAGAACCATGTCCCAACTATCCAAGGTTTCTTTTCACTATCTTGGTGCAAAGAAGATACTTGAAACTTCCAGTAAGAGTGAGGACATTGTTGACCTGGACACTGGTCCATTATTTGATGTACAATAAAAACACTTGAACATACAGAATATGAATAAAACATGGACCAATTAATATTTAATTAGTTCTCTCACCAGTCGCCAGGTTCAATCATCTCTTCCTGAAGTCCATCTATACCCTTAACATGCAGAATGTCGAATTTCTGCATTCTCAAAACCTTCTTAAGTGAAGGGCAGTCTATGTCTTCACAATCTATTCCTGCACATCGCCCATTTTCTATTTCGTTATCTTGACACTTGTATTTGTTCGTTGGAGCCATGGGAGTTATAACTTATTGTAAGGAGATGGGATACTTTACACGTCAAACAGTATTTGTTTGTGTTATGTTTGTTTGTACTTAATTTAAAAACCCGACCCATCCCACGTTGTCCTCTTCAACACTATGCTTAAAAAAATCTTCTCCGACTTCCACTGGTTCATAGATGTCCAGAAAAACAGGACATTAATCCAAGAGGCAGTTCAAATCCAATACCTCGTGGAGAAGGGAAAAGATGGGAAAGTACAGGTTCAAGCAATCAACACTTTCTGTCGTAAAAGGGATAAACGATCTGGAGATCCTTTATATTTTAATATGGAACACTTCGAATTATTGAGGATGTGCACCATGAATCAGTGGATATTGGCATTAGCCTGGGAAGGGTGCATGAAGAAACTTCAACCTAAATCAGCATCCCTCTTGGGGGGTTACATTCTCTACTATGAGAAAATTTTGGATGACGTGATGGAAAGCCAGAATTTAATTCTTCTCGATAGGTGGTTGGAAATAGAGACAAATTTTGGTGGGATACATGTGGAAAAAATTCAGGATGAATGTGGAGAACATGGTGGGGGGATGAACATAATTCAGGATGTGCTGAATTCAAGGGATATGAGTGGTTCATACAAGATCACCGACCCAAGAAAAATGGATAGAAAACAAAGGGAACAGGTATTTGGAGCTGTGGTAAAGTGGTTACTTGATCAGTGCAAGAAGATTGAAGAATTCGATGTTAATTTGTGTCGTGAAGAAAAAGGGAGTGAAAAAGAGGAGAAAATGTTTAATACGGATGGTCATGCTGAAATGGAATGTTCTTCTGGTAGGATTTTATTATTTCCGTTACATCATATCAGAACTCAAAATCTTAGATGAGTTACATGGGAAACTCAAATATGACCGGAAAACCAAGAGATATCCAGTGGATATCAGGAATAGTTAGTCTCTCTCTCTATCATATAATTTTCACTAAACATTTATCAAATAAAAAATAAGAGGGTACAAAGAAAGGACAAAAATATACGAAAAACACGGAATTTGTGGAGAAGATCCCGCATATGGACCTCAATTCAACCAAAAATTTATCTGGTAGGGTATTCTCCATCCCGTATACTTGACGTTTTGACTGATAACTCGGAAGGAAACCCAGAATTTTTTAATGAAAGCCAAATTGATGTCGATATGAAAGAAGGTCATTTTTCCATTTAATTTTTCTCACCAATATAATTGAATGGAATTTAGGTACAAAATATGGAATGAGATTAATGGAAGGCCCTGGTTTAGAGAAAGGACGGACAAAACTACACAGTGCTAAGGATGCCTCAGATGCATTATCAGAGAGTGGTGAGTCACCACTTCTGGTTAGAATTGAGAAAACGCTGAGGTTTCGTGGGATTCTTTTCACACCTTCCCATACGATTCGATGATAACACAAAGAAAACGATATGGCAGGTGTCACACGACCTTCCACTCCAGTTGAAGATATTTCTCAATCTTTGAAAATCGATCTCCCTTTATCCATGTCACCTCAAATTTCAACTGGTCTTCCTGAAGAACCACCATCTATTGGACAGTCAACATCTTATATACGAGGAACGATTTCTACTTTTCAAGACTCTCTAGATACAACTCAGTCAGCTGATTCGGAGGAAAATTTCGATAAATACCTGAAAAAACATCCCAATTATATTGCAAGCCAAAAAGATTATCCTCCGACTTTGACGACCACTGGATCCATGTCATCTGCACCTGAACATGTACCTTCTCTTCCTGCATTATCAAAAATTGGTCATCCCACGACCTCTACAAAATCACCTCCAGGAACACAAGGTTACTCAGACCAGGATTTCGACGAATACCTCAGAAAAAATCCCAATTTTGTGGCAAGGAAAGACGACAACCCTCCAACTTTCACCACCTCTTGTTCCCGTTCCACACTTTCCAGTTCACCACTGAAGACCTTGCATAAGGAAAATGGGGATAAAAAAACAAGACTTAAAGGTCAATTCCCACACATCGAGGGTGGATTAAATGATGGTTTGGTGGAATACTGGAAAGACCCACAAAGGCGAATGGTCCGGGTTATATTCATTCTGAATCCTACTTTTATAATTTCCATCCCCGAAGTTGATGCATACATAGGCGTGGTTCAAGCCCATCCAGATGTTGCAAAGGAAGTAAATGGAGAGTTAAATGGGTGCATGTATTTGTCTCTGGATCAAAGTGGATGTCGGGGTTCCGAAAAGAAATATTTTTGCATGTCTTGGGTAAGCTGATTTTATTAAAATTTCTTATTTCTCTGCTAACTCACAAGAATTATAATACTCCAGATTAATCTCGCATTGGAAATGAGGAGAAAATCTCAATTTTATCATTTGGATTATATGAACTGGACGAGGTATAGAAATGCCACTCTCTCCAGGAAAGGGTTGGATTGGGAATTTTTGAAGTCAGCAGACATTATCATTGGAGGTTTAAATTTCTCAGTCGATTTTATGTGGGTGGAACATAACTTTTTTTCAAAAAGTACTTGACTTAATATTTTCAAAAATTAATAGGGAAATGTCCAGGGACGTTTATAAACTCACATCATCCGAACTTGAAAGACACTGGGGTTCTTTAGAGGTTCTGTGCAGAAACGTCATGATATGGCCTGACCCTCGAGACCTCCTCATGACTGGATCTAAACTTTATGTCCATCACGTGACATCCTTGTCGGCCCAAGCTCTTGGTCTTTCAATACCAAATAGTGTCGTCTATGACAATCCGACGGTCGGGATAGTCGAAGATATTATAAATGGGGAAGTGGACGGAGTGTTGAAACGTGAATATAGCAGCGACAGCCTCCATGTTTACACAAAGCACACCCAAAATGCTGTGTCCAGGTTCAAGACTGCGATTTCAGAGGAATTGAAAACTTGGAATTTGGCTGGGTCGGAGGTGTTTCCATCCCGCCCTCGATGGTTCATTCAACCGTACCTTGCACCCCTCATCTACCTCGGAGAAATCTGCGCATTTATAACCAATGGGATCCTGGTCAATGTCGTTGTGAAAACACCACAAGAATCATTCTCAGACACTTTGAACACAGAGGCGTGCCAGGCCGTTCTTCTGAGACCCCTGTCAAATATAAGGTACAATGATTTCAGAATTTCATTTATTTTACTAAATTAACTATTCAGACTCACGGAGGACGACATCACATCAAAAGAAAGGACATGGCATACATCATGTGACACCAGCCCAATCGAGATCGACTTTGAAAATTGCTTTGAAAAGTATGTATTGGATATGTTGCTTCAGTTGGTCTTGGAAGAGGAGTCGATTGGCACGAGGCCATCTGGATTACGAATATTTTGTCGGTTGGATGTGGCCGTCTTCCGTGATCGATTTACGGGAAAGTTCCAGTACACGTTAAATGAGATAACTCCAGGTCATTTTTCAGGGCTCTTTTCATACTGGGACCCCGGATGTCGGATTAAAACCCTGTTCCAAGAACTGGTCAAGACACTCCATTTTCTTTCCTCAAGACGTAAAATAGTGTCCAATATCATGGGACTCCTTTCCTCATGATTAAAATGGTTTAGTGTAGAATTCATCTTACATAGGATTAGAAGGAATCTGAAATAGGTGACAGAAAATTCATGTAAATTCG
>QDKV01004820.1_pt1 | contig 15629 bp, 9 predicted proteins | sample 1861101 | NCBI WGS metagenome assembly QDKV01 (sample SAMN04275158, study PRJNA302643) | Fungus metagenome, whole genome shotgun sequencing project. | isolation source: fruitbody | host: Mallocybe terrigena | place: Sweden | collected 2013 | reverse complement strand
TTATAGGGGTCGGGGCCTCGAACGGCTTGGGCGCAACCTTGTGCAAGCTCTTTGCGTCCAAAGGACTCCATGTATTGCTCGCCGGTCGGACAGGCGAAAAGCTGCGCGCGGTGGTAGATGAGATAGCGGCCACTGGAGGCTCTGCACAGTCCTTCGTTTTGGATGCAACAGACGAACACCAAGTGATTGAGCTGTTTGAAACCGTGCAAAAAGGCGGAGAAAATCATCTGCCTCCGAGCTTGGTAGTGTTCAACGCCAGTCGTTTTGCACGGACGCCTTTGAGGGAGATCTCCTCGGCCCAATTTGAAGAGTTCTGGCGTAATGGCTGTTTCGCAGGCTTTTTAGTCGGGCGTGAGGCCGCTAAGTCCCTTTCAGGGAATGGCGGCGGCACTATCCTGTTTAGCGGAGCAACCGCAAGTATTCGCGGCAGAGCGGAATATGCCCACTTTGCATCAGCCAAAGCGGGGCTTCGAATGATGGCCCAGAGCATGGCGCGGGAGCTCGGCCCATTGGGTATTCATGTGGCGCACGTTATTTTAGATGGCGGGATTAATCGTATGGATGACTTCTCCCCTTCAAAATTGAACAGTCGCCACAAATTTGAGGAAGAGGTGATGGCATCCAATGCGATTGCAGAGATGTATTGGCAAATTCATCAACAGCCTAGATCAGCCTGGACTCAGGAGCTTGATTTGCGATCCAGCCATGAAAAATTCTGAATCAGTCATCACGGCGAAGGCGCCGTCAATCTCATCAGGGCCCTCACCAAAAACCCGATCAGGTTCGCTTGAACGACTCGAAGATCTGAGCGACGACTGCTGCACCTTCACCGACTGCAGCAGCGACTCGCTTGGTCGAGTTAGCACGAACATCCCCAATCGCAAATACGCCTTTGCGGTTGGTTTCCAAGGGCAGCTTCGCCCAACCGGAATCGACAGGCTCCTCCACCGCTGCACCGGTAAGCACAAACCCAGCTGAATCCGTCTTCACACAATCACCAAGCCAACGCGTGTTCGGATCAGCGCCAATGAAAAGGAACAGATGGCAGAGGTTAATAGAACGCGATTCCCCGCTCAATCGATCACGCAGCACTGCACCTTGCATACCTGACTGACGTGTGCCCACTAACTCTGTGACTTCGGTGTGCACATGAAGCGTTACGTTTGAGAGCGAAGAGATCCGGTCAATAAGGTATTTAGACATGGTGGCCTCCAACCCTTCGCCGCGAACAACGAGATGCAGATGCTTCACCAGAGGCGCCAGGAATACAGCTGCCTGTCCGGCGGAATTCCCCGCCCCCACCAGCGCCACTTCCTTACCTTTACAGACGTGCGCTTCAATAGGTGAGGCCCAATAAGACACCCCCGCCCCTTCAAACAGCTCAAGCGTATCGATCTGTAATTGGCGATAGCGCACGCCAGAGGCTATGACCACCGTCTTCGCCTGAATCGCGTTCCCGGTGGTTAACCAAAGCTTCAAAGGACGATCTTCCGCGTCACATTCGAGTCGAGCCACTTCCAGAGGAATACCCATTTGGGCGCCGAACTTTTGCGCTTGAACGAATGCTCGCCCGGCAAGCGCCTGCCCGGAAATACCTGTAGGAAAACCGAGGTAGTTTTCAATCCTGGCCGACGCACCGGCCTGGCCGCCGTAAGCACGCTGATCAAGCACGATGACCTCCAACCCCTCGGACGCCGCATAGACGGCTGTAGCGAGGCCCGCGGGCCCGGCCCCCACCACCGCTATGTCATACACTTTGTCCGGGTCAATCTCGGGAGTGATTCCCAAAATAATTCCTGCTTGTGCATTCGTCGGTTGCTTTAACACCGTCCCGTTGGGACAAATCATCAACGGTAAGCTTTGCTCATCGAGTACACCTAACCGCTCAATGAGCTCCCTGGTCTGATCATCGAGACCATCAACATCGAGAACCGAATGGGGATAGCCATTTCGAGTCAGAAATCCCTGTAAGCGTAAAAGATGCATCTCGCCGGTACGTCCCACCAACACGGATCCCACACGATCGGACTGCAGCATCCCCATTCTTCTGAGGATCAAGGCTCGTAGTATGATTTCGCCCAACTCTGCAGAGCCAATAATCAGTGCACGCAACTGAGAGGCATCAAACGGAACAGCCAGGCATCCATCTGCGCCTGCCTTCCCTTGCGCCAGGGCAGACTTCTCTCCTAGCAACCCAATCTCACCCGTGAAATGACCGCGACCGCCGCTGCCAATGACTGCTTCGCGGCCTAAGCCATCACGACGAACCACATCTATTGATCCCTCCAGAATGAGCCAGATGGCAACGCCCTTCGCGCCCACCTCGAATACTGTCTCCACGGCAGAAAATCGACGAGGTTCACTGCCCGTAAACCTGAGGGCGTCATCGATCTGCGAGTTGCTGAGAGTCGGAAACATTTGCTCTCTGCGGGAATCGGTCAGGCTCATGGTAGTTCTCTTTAAAGTAGCAAGCGGCAAAAGGATTTAGCGAAATACGCGACGACAAGTCAGTTCATGGATGACACCTGCGCTCCGGATGCTCCATCTGACGCGCAGGAGAATGATCAATGACCATCGCCAATGTCCGAAGGCTCAAAGCAGGTAGATACCGTGAGTCATGGGCATTCCTGATAGCTAAATATGGGGTTCGAGATGGCGCAGGCCTCTAGCCTCTACGAAGTCGCCGAATTAGCGATACCGCTCCTCCGTTTCCTGTGGACAGTACGCTGTACACCTTGCGAACATGCTTCAAAATATAAAGCTAAAAAAGATGTGTCAACACTTCAATAGATGAAGCACGTACTGTATATTCTTCACATGCTTCATCAATCCTGTCGCTCGACTGAGATTACGGACAGTCAGACAGGCAAGTTTGCAAAAATTAGGAGGCGGTAAATGGGATGGGAAGATGAGGTGGGCTCCACCGTGTGCCCCATTGCAAAATCACTCTCAGCTGTAGGTGACAGGTGGACTCTGCTGATCATGCGCGAGTTGAGCCTAGGCGTACGCCGATTCGACGACATCCAGGCTCAGCTTGGCGCGTCTTCATACCTCCTTTCTACCCGGCTAAAACGCCTGGAAAAAGATGGGATTGTAGAGCGTCGGCTCTATAGCGAAAGACCAGAACGCTATGAGTACCATGCGACGCCAAAAGGCCGTGGTCTTGATCCAATTCTGTTGATGCTCAGAGCATGGGGCATGCAATACTGCGACCATAAAGAAGGCGAAGAGCCAGCAGTACATCTTCACTACAAACCTACAGGTGAAGTTGTCGATGAGCACTGGCAGATCCCAGCAAACGAATGGCCCTTCTCCCTAGATACGCTTGAGGGAAGAATCGGTACGGCCTTTGAAGCCGAACGTGAAGAAAAACGTCGCAATTTCCGCAAATCCAAAAAAGCTGTCGAAAGCTAAAAACATCCGAACATGCCCTTCTCATCAGCGCGATAGAGGGGCATATCCAGATCGAAAGCTACCTGCCTGCTCCTCTATCCCCATACGTTCCGGTTGCAACGACCGATGAGTGTCCTAGTCGGCCGCTCGCTAACTAGTCCAATCTCTCCCCCTATGAACTCTCCTCTCTCTCAGTACGGTCTTGCTTCTCGTTATCCATCAGGTGGATGGCAGTGGTAAGAAATTTGGATTTCAGCTCATAACGATCATAGGTAAGACTGTCGACATACGGCGTTACATTTGTCTTTCGAAACACTACCTGGAGTCGTCATGAAGGTTCTATTTATCGTATCCAGCTCAGATGTAGGTTTTTGGCTAGCAGAGCTCACCCACCCGTTCTGGCATCTCAGTGAACGAGGAGCAGAGATCGTTATCGCCAGCCCCAACGGCGGAAAACTAAATGTCGACCCAACCAGTAACCCATACTCAGCTAATTCGTGGGAAGCGCATGACTTGGTTAGTAAAGGTTTTCTTTCCGACGATCGTCTGGCCGGCCTGTTGGATTCGGCACTGGCGCTAAAGGACGTCAATGCAGAAGAGTTCGATGCTGTCCACGTCGTCGGCGGCGGTGGTGCGGCTGTGGACTTATACCCAAATGATGAGGTTGCGCGAATTCTGCAACACTTCTGGGAAGCAGATAAAGTCGTCGGCGCGATCTGTCACGGAGCAATTGCGCTTGCTAATATTCCTGGCTTGGTGAAAGGTCGAACCGCCACTGGCTTTTCGAGGGCAGAAGACCGTGAGGTTGAACAGCTTTACGGCGACAACTTCATCCCTAATTTCCCACAGCCCGTAATGGAAAGCGCTGGCATAAATTTCGTACACACCCAGCCCTGGGGACTGCCAGCCAGTAAAGCGCACGTTTATTGGCTCCTCGGAACTTGGCGCGAGCAACCATCTCCTGGCCGGTGAAAATCCAGTATTGATTTATTGACAGCCTAATGGGCGATTATTTTTTGTCGCCCAATCGTCGTCTATCACCGGAATGGGGGCATCCTGTGTGAAGTACGTTGAACGTTGATGGCACATGCATGGATAGACTGGGCCGTTGCTCGTTAAGTCTGATTAAGCTTGTGAGGCCACATGCCTAGAGTTTCTCGTAAACAAACAGAGCGCAATAGGGTTAGGATTACTGAAACCGCGATACGGCTTTTCAAAGAACGCGGCTTCAGAGCGATAAGCTTGTCCGAAATCATGGGTTCGTCGGGACTCACGATGGGTGGTTTTTACGGTCACTTTGAGTCAAAAGAGGCGCTAGCGAATGAAGCATGTGCGCTAGCATTTGAAGAAGCGGCGCGAATCTGGGGAGAAACAGTGCGTGCTCAGCCTGAAAAGAAAGAGGCCAGAAGACTTATTATAACGGACTATCTTTCGACGGAGCGCAGAGATCGATCTAACGATATCTGCCCTACCGCTGCCTTCACCGCCGAGGTCAGTCAGGACGAAAGCAACCCGAAAATTCGGGAGACTTATATTAATGGCCTGGAAAGCCTAGTAGCAGCGTTTGGAGCCACAATGGTCAAGGAAGATGAAGCCGCATCCAAAAGTGCGGCGCTTGTCGAATACTCACTGATGGTAGGAGCATTGATGCTTGCCCGGGCAGCGGGTAAATCGAGCTTGTCCGATGAGATACTGGCAGCGGTCAGGTCACATCTTTTGGATTGATTTGACATTAATCCCTGAAAGCTGTTGGTGCCGGTTATCACTTTTGGCGCACGGCAGCGTCAACTTCTATGAACTGTTTTTTCGCCCTCTCCTCCATATTACTAAACGCAGTACCTAGTGGAATCTCCAGTAAACTGGCATTCAGCTATGGTACTTGCGGCTAATATTGATGATCGTCCTGGTGATCGAATTATCCGCGCCGTTGCATTTCAGGGTGGCGGGTAAAATAGTCCGTCACAACACTTCCACCGCTTGCCATGAAAGCATCGCTAGTCGCTATATCAAATTTTCCGTCACTCCCAGACACGTAGGATGAGTACAGGTCTTGAAATACACTGCTGCCATTTTTATTAGCTGCGACAACACCGTCGACAAAATCGTCAAGCGAAATAGTGCCCCCTTTAGATTTCTTGAAGCTATCGAATAAAACCTTAGCGGCTGCCTCACTGGTACCCGTGCGCTTCAGTTGCTCGGAGAACTCCTTGAAATTTATCTTCCCGTCTCCATCCTGATCAGTTTTAACAAAAATCTGAGGAGCAGTGAGACTGCTCATCGGAATCATTGAAAGCTTTCCGGTGTACAGTTGAATATCGGCCGGCAACGTATTGCCCAAACTAACTACTGCCGAAGGGCTGCTCTCAGCTGCAGCAGGCTCTACAGCAGAATCAGTTGTCCCAGCCTTTTGATCTTCGCCGTCTGCCGAGCTTGAGGCTTGAGCCGCAAAGGCTGTGCTTGTACCACCTACGCTAGAAATCGCCATTTATCTCGCTCCTCAAGTGATGGCTAATATCTCTTAGCCTAAAAGTTGAACTATCAGAAATTGAATGATGTAGTTTTTTAGCTTCGACTCTCGTCAGAACAAAATCTGCAATCGCGTTTGCTCATCACTAACCGACCCGGCTTTCGTAAACGAGCAGATCATTGATCGGCGACGGTTTGTGCAGGAGAAAGCCTTGAACAAAGTCAACGCCCAAAATGCGCAGGTGCTCTTGTACAGTAACGTTATCGACATACTCTGCGACTGTTTTAACCCCCAGAACGCTTGCAACATTGATGAAGCATCGGACAGCAGCATCATCCAATGGGTCGGTGACAACATTTTTCACGAACTGGCCATCTATTTTCAGATAATCGACAGGCAAACTTTTCAAATAACCAAAAGACGAGGCTCCAGCGCCAAAGTCGTCTAGAGCGACCCGAACACCTACCGTCCTGATTTGCTCAATAAAGAGAGCCGCATCGGCGAAATTGGTCACCGCCGAGGTCTCTGTGACCTCAAAACACAAGCGAGAACAAATCGCCTCCCCAGCATTGGTGAGGACATCCAGCGTCCAGCGATGGAAAGCTCGATCACCTACAGATTGGCCGGAGAGATTTATGCTCAAGTTTTCTATGTGAGATTCAAGGGGTAACGCCTGCATCCACTTGATGGTATTCGTCAGCACCCAACGATCAATCCGCGAAGCCAGCTGAAAGCGCTCAGCTGCGGGCAAAAAGGCGCCTGGTTGAATTAGCGCGCCATCGGAGTCGAGCATCCGCAAAAGCACCTCAGCATGCACCCCAACACTGGCCTGGCGCAAAGATGCAATTCGTTGTGCATAGAGCACAAAACGCCCCTCATCCAACGCCTGCTCGATACGCATCGTCCACTGCATCTCACCATGGCGCGCGTGCATAGCCAAGTCACTATCGAACCAAGCGTGGACTCTGTTGCGACCTGCCTCCTTTGCGGCGTAACACGACGTATCTGCCGCCTGCAAAAGTGCCAGTGTGGTACTCCAACGAGAGTCAACCGGAACCAATCCAATGCTCGTTCCAACGCGAAACCGACGACCATCACTAAGAAATCGGAATTTTTCCATTCTTTCACAGATATGCTCTGCTACTCGTAATGCTTGCTCAGCGGAGCAATGTTCCAGGATGATCCCAAACTCGTCGCCGCCCAAACGAGCCAATGTGTCCCGGTCTCGTACGCAAGTGCTTAGCAACCTTGAAACCTGCTGAAGCAGATGATCGCCGACCGAATGGCCGCAGGCATCATTGACCAATTTAAACTGATCAAGATCGATATACAGGAGCGTATGCTGGGCGCCACTCTCATGAGACCTGCGAAGCACACGCCCCAATCTGAGCTCAAATTCCGCACGATTGACCAATCCCGTTAACGAATCATGGGTAGCTCTATAGCTCAACTCATTAGAAAGACGACGCTGCTCAGTGACATCATGAAAAACCAATACCGCGCCCAGCACCTTACCGTGCTCGTTTTTGATAGGTGCCGCAGAGTCCTCGATTCCATATTCATTACCGTCGCGCGATATAAGCAAGGTCTCCCCACTCACACGGGTTGTACCCTCTTTACGCAAGCACAACGCCACAGGATCCTCTGCCTTCGTCCTGGTCTCCTGATGAACAATATGAAAGATTTCAGGCAAGGGTTGGCCGACAGCCTCCGAATTAAGCCATCCAGTCAGATGCTCGGCAACCGGATTAAGCCACGCGACACATCCATTGGCATCTGTAGTAATAACTGCGTCACCTATAGACTTCAGCGTAACGCGCAACATCTCATGCTGCTCAGATAACTCGGTCGCCAGGCAGCGTGCACGAGTCACATCACGGTTGGTACCAACCATGCGTATTGGCTGCCCGAGTTCATCATGTTTTACGAGCCCGGTACCATGCAGATATCGATGGGTTCCATCTGGCCATAGCACACGAAACTCAACCTCAATAGATGGCCCCCCCGCCAGGGCGGTATCAATGGCCAACTGCACGGACGAAAGGTCTTCCGGGTGGATGCGGCTCGTCCAGAGAGAAATGCCGGTATCCGACTTCTGAGCGTCAAGCCCATAGAGGCGATACATCCAGGCATCCCAACGCAAAGCATCAGTAGCAATATCCCAATCCCATATTCCGATGCCCCCACTGTTGGTTGCCAATGTCGCGCGCTCAATCGCATCCGCGAGTGCCAGTCGCTCGAATACTCGATCACTGACATCCTGGAATGAGCCCACCAAACGCACCGGCTCACCATTCGCAAACTCAACCGTCCCTGCCGCCCTCAGCCAAACCTTCTGCCCATCCAACCGAACAAACGGAAGCTCAAGATCAAACCCCGGCCCGCCCGCCATCGCAACATCGACGGCAGCTTGCATGATTGGCCGAGATTCTGGGGCGCACAACCGAATATGCTGATCCGCAGTTGGCTGATAGCTCTTGTCTACCCCATAGATGCGCCGAGTTTCGTTACACCAGATTACTCGACCGCTGGCAAAATCAATCTCCCAGCCACCTACGCCAGCGAGCCGACTTGTTCGATCAAGAAACGCTTGATTCCATAAAAGAGTATCTGCTTGGGCCTTACGATCCGTTACATCATAATGAGTAAAAAATAGCTCACGTGGTTGACCATTTTTCTCGGCGCCAACTACCCAACCTTTGGAGGACAACCAAATCCATCTGCCATATGCTGTACGTACCCTGGACTCTGTGTCATATCGAGGACACCCGCCAGAGATAAACGAAGCGAATGCCGCCTTGCAGGCTTTCAGATCATCGGGGTGGAAGTCATCAAACAGCTCGTCTAGCGTAAGTACTCGTGAAGGACTAAAAGATGAGTGACTTAAATCGCACCACGTCCTGCTAACATGAGCGGTTCTCTCAACAACATTAACCTCCCACGTACTAACTTGCAGAGCATCTACAATATTGCTCAGCCTCTTAGCATTTACCTTTAACTCTCGCGTCAATGACTCATATTCATGACGACCGTCATATTCCGATACATCTTTGCCTTCAGACATTAGCGAAGAAAGACTCGACGCAGGCACAACTACAGGTTCTGCATACGCCAAAAAAGATGTAAGCATTTCGCTGCCGTCAAATAAATCCTGAATGATTTCGAATAATAAAATCAATTTATCGGCGTTCTGCTGCGTCAATAAAAATGGCTTCTCATCTACAAAACAAACAACTTCCGACTCTTCTCCCCGCAGACGAAAAAATAGGTCAGTATAAAATCTGACTCGCCCATTCAATATAAAAACTGCACCCTCGTTGCTCAGAGGCTCATCGATAACATCTGTTAATTCCGTTGACTCGACACCTAAAACCACCCGGAAGAGATATTCAAGCTCTTCTGACGTTAAAGGTGCATCCGATTGAGGATGTCCTGGCTTCAGTGCGTGTAACCCCGCACGCAATAGCCCCATTAACAATATAGGCAAGCCGCTATTGGTCGAGATCGATTGAACCAACAGGTTCAATGTAGCATGGAACGTTCTACCCAAAAGCTCGACCGAGTACTCTGGCTTTTGCGCATTTATGTTGCCGTCGCCAGGTATCGCTGATCGCATCATCCCACCTCTTTGCAGAACCAGGTTCTTTTGAATGCTTGTTGAAATCGCAATCCTTCACGTATAAAAATAAAATTTGCAAGTCTTCCACTACACTAGCCTTGGCTCTCTCGACCGAGATGCGGATTGAAGCATCTCGAATTTAAAACCTGACTCAGTCTTTAACCACTATACACTTCGATGCTTGAGAAAAAATCTCAGCCCTGGAGAGAACTGAGCAAATTAGGAACGAAACAAAATAACTGAAAATCAGACAACACCAACCAACCCAGCAGCAGCTACGACTCAGAAAAGCATCCACAGTACTCCATACGACTACTGGCCGGGATTTTAACGCACCAAGTATTGAGATGTGTATTGCATCTCGCTACTTCCGATAAGACCCGTCTTCGCGTTTAACATCTTCGATAGCCCCTATATTTTCGCCACACTGCGCTTCTGAAACGAACTTCGACATTCACTCCCTGCCCAGCCGAAGCTTTGCGCTGTCGCGATCGCTGCGAATACAGCCATCAGCACCTGTGTCCAGCTCAGCAAAAAAAGCTTGGGCCCCATTCCTCTCATTACTGCATACGACATCAGGTTAGTCAGCCATATAGATTGCATGCATAATTTATTTTACACTTTAGCCAGTCAGGATGCCTGACAGTGATGTGTCACCACTGGATTAGCTTCAATTATTAAACCTACTGGCGCAGCCGTCAAGCCCTCTTTGCTTCATCTTTTGAAGTAAAGTGAACTGTTCAACATTTCTGGCTTAAAACGCTGGGTTTTGCCGAACTTAGAGGCGCATGATCCTCTCGGCGTTGACATTGATGGCGTCGACAGTAGGTCGCTTTTAGAGTTTTTATGTCGCTTATGAACAGACCGCCATTCGGGTAACGTTTCTTTCTCTTCAACGCGGAGAAGATGAGCCGACGAGCTTCCACAGAACGCTGCCGAGCGAAGGAGAAAACACCAGGCCAAGCGGCCATCAAGCAATGTCGCTTTGGCTCTACACCAAGCTTCTTTATGCCTAACGATTATTAATGCTTTGTAATGACGAATAATCAAGCGGTATCGTTTTCTGCGACTTTTGACACTATCCAAAATGAGCCCCACCGGGGCTCATCCTGAGTTAACTACGCACTTTCTTCCTGATCATTTGATACTGATTCAACTTGCTTCGCTTGCATATTAACTCGCATCCGCGCTAATTGTTCAGCCTCTTGATCCTGAGCTTGTAGCATCATCGCCTGCATTTTATCCACCATAGCCTGCTCGTCAGGCGTTAATGGGATTGCGTTACCGTTTTTATCCGTCGTCTGGATTAAGGATACTTCAGGCCCAATTCCAGTAGTGCCAGGCTTTGCATTTTTAACTTCATCGACAGTCAACAACCGTCCACCGGTCAGCTTCACTGCGGATGTGACACTTCCAATACTGCTCATAGACACCTCTCAAGAATGATTGCATTCCAGGTTTTGCAGGATGTGTGCCAGCCGTTCTGAAACACTTGCATTTCAAGACATCCCCATAAAAATGCTTCAAATTTTAAAGTTTTATGTAAGGCCCTGCGGCAAGTTATTTCCCAAGACGGCAAAAAATTTCCGCGCGCAAGGCAAGATCGCTCCGATGACATAGCTAGCGACACCGGCAAGCACATCTGTACCCCATACTATTTTTTCATTCCAGTTTCGGACAATTACTCTTATTGCCATCAGGCCAGAGAAGCCGAGCATTCAAGGAAACTCATGAGTAGCAAGCATTGCCATCGATGACTCCTTGCCAGCCAGTTGATGGTAATAGTTTGTCAACCTTCACTGTTAGGTACGGGGGGAGGTGCGGGTTTTTGAGGGCGCAGCGAACGCCAATATGCGTCCGGCCCCCGAGGGCCAGCCATTACAAGGCGAACCAATTATCCATATAAAGTCAACGCATTTTGGGTAAAGTCATGACTGCCTACCCGGCGGATTATGGAAGTTGTCGGGAGAGAATGAGGTCTAGAAACGCCGAGCCAGCCAGCTCACTGGTGGCTCGGGTAAATATGGCTGCCTACCGAATCAGGTTCACTTTAGCCAGATCAATGAGCTGCTTGGCCCGCCCATCGAGGACAGCTTTCAACATGAAGAACCCGAAACCTTGCGCCTCAGCGAATGTCGTTTTTGGCGGCATGATCAACTCCTGCCGCTCGCTGACAACGTCAACCACTACGGGCCCTGGATGGCTGAATGCTTCCTTCAATGCGGCGGCCAGATCCCCAGATTTTTCAACCCGGATACCTTTGATTCCAATAGCCTGAGCCATAGCAGCAAAGTTCGGATTTTGGAGCTCACAGCCCACATCAAGGAAACCGTGCGCCTTCATCTCCATCTCGACAAAACCCAGCGTGCCGTTGTTAAGCACGATGATTTTTACCGGCAATTTCATCTGATTCAGTGTCAGTACATCGCCCATCATCATCGCGAAGCCGCCGTCTCCCGACAGCGACACAACCTGGCGACCAGGGAACGCGCTCTGCGCCCCGATAGCCTGTAGCATCGCGTTGGCCATAGAACCGTGGTTGAACGAACCAATGAGACGGCGCTTGCCATTCATTTTCAGATAGCGTGCAGCCCAAGCCGTGGGCGTACCCACATCACAGGTGAAAATGGCGTCTTCAGACGCTAACTCGCTAACCATGCGCGTCACGTACTGAGGATGAATCATCGCACTGTCTGCGCCCCCTTCCGCAAGTGCGTCCAGATCGGCACGCGTATTCTTATAGTGCTCCAACGCAGCATCAAGGTGGCTGTGGTCGTTGTGCTCTTCAAGTAAAGGCAGCAATGCCTGCAGCGTTGGCTTTACTTGGCCAACCAATCCCATCTCCAGGGCGCAACGATTTCCTAGTGCTTCTGCTCGCAGGTCTATTTGAAAAATGCGGGCGTGAGTTGGGTAAAACTGACGATATGGAAAGTCAGTCCCCAGCATCAACAAAGTATCGCAGTCTTTCATCGCGGCGTAACCCGAGGAAAAACCAATCAGCCCGGTCATGCCGACGTCGTACGGATTGTCGTACTCGATGAACTCCTTGCCTCGAAGCGCATGCACAATCGGGGCTTTCAGAGTCTGCGCCAAATCCAGAATCTCGTCGTGCGCCCCTGCGCAACCCGCTCCACATAGCAGAGTGATTTTTTTTCCCTCATTCAGCATGAGAGCGAGCCGCTCAATATCGTCTCTGGTTGGGCAAATAACGGGTTCACTCGGCACCAGCCACCGTGGCACCGCAGCAGACGAAAGTTGCAATGCCACGTCGCCCGGAAGCACTACCACCGCAACCCCTTTTTTCGATATTGCCGCGCGCATTGCACGCTCTAAAACCTGTGGCAACTGATCGGGGCGAGAAACCAGCTCAACGTAATGGCTGCATTCCTTGAACAGCACCTCCGGATGAGTAGTCTGGAAATATTCGATCCCTATCTCCGTGCTAGGTATATGAGCGGCGATTGCCAACACGGGAACACGACTGCGATGGGCATCGAACAGACCATTAATCAGATGAAGATTTCCAGGCCCGCAGCTACCAGCACAAACCGTTAGTTGCCCGGTGAGGTGCGCTTCTGCACCTGCGGCAAATGCTGCCGCCTCTTCATTGCGCATGTGAACCCAGTCGATTGACTCGTCACGACGCAGAGCATCCGTGAATCCATTGAGCGAGTCGCCTACTACGCCATAGACACGCTTCACGCCGGCGCCTCTCAAGGCTTCAACCACAAAGTCCGACACTGTTCTTGCCATCTGATGAACTCCTTCAAGTAGTGATGCGAAAAGCGTCAGCGTTGAGCAGGCTTTTCTTTGAGAAAAAACGCGAGAACGATTGCGCTTGCCGCACAGCCGATCATCAAGAAACCAATGCCTCGAAATTGAAGTACCTGCATCCCGTCCGTATGACCTGCATGGGTATACAGAGCGCTCGCGATCGGTGCGACCAAAGCGCTGGTAGCGAAAACAAGCAGGTTCATGATTCCGGTCGCCGTTCCCGCAACAGTCGGTGGATTGGCTTCCTTGATCATGGTGTAGGGGATCATTGCTGCACCCGAGACGATCCCGTAGAACAGACTTAGCCCTACGCTATCTACAACAGTGGACGGGCCGAATACGATTACGCTTTCAGCAAGCAGCAGTGCAAAGGCGCCCCCGATGACGACTGGCTTACGTCGCTTGATTCGATCAGAAATCCAGCCAAGCAATGGACAGCCGATCACCCATCCAAACAGGACAAGAGCGGCACTCCTGACGGCATCCCCATAGGAGATACCCAAGCCTTCAGTGAAAAAAGCGACTCGCCAAATCATGTCGCCCACTGTTGTGGGGATGAACAAAAAGCCTGCGCAAAAGCCGCATAACCAAGACTGAGGATTTGAGAAAACGACTCGATACCCATCGAGCGCACTCTTTCGCGGAGTTCCGGTTTCGGAAGCTGCATTCATGGATAGCGTGGGTTTCGAGGGCAAACCACGTTGAGCAAACATCGCGATGGCCAACACAAATACCAGACCAGCAAGCCCGTACCAGATATATTGCCAAGGCAACGCAAATTGATGTACCAACTGTGCCACAGCATATTGGCCCGCTGAACCGCCGAACATACCGAATGCTTGGACAACCCCAATTGCTGAAGCAAGCTGAGAAGCAGGAAAGCTTTTCGTGGCGATATACACTGCGCCGGTGAAGGCTAACGCAGCACCTCCTCCCTGCAAGAGCCGACCAAGAAGTGCCACAGAGTAACTGCTGTTACTGAACATGACGCAACCAACCGCCATCACTAACATCCCCACTGCGATGGGAATGCGTGCACCAAATTTGTCCAGAACACCGCCCGCCACAACACTGGTCAAGGAGTATGTGTAGTAATAGCTCCCAATTAGCGTCCCCAGGGCTGCAGTGGTGATACCGAAATTAAGACCCAATTCCGGCAACATCACACCGGGAGCCGACCTTGCAGCATATTGACTAAAATGAAATAACCCACACAAAAGAAACATAAAAACTGCGGTATATGCGACTTTTGGCCCGGCATCAACCATTCGAATAGCTGTCATTCAAATCACTCCCCCTTTCAAGTTCCAAATAGGTAGTAAGGCGTGTCGGACTTGATACCCGCCCGGAAGCTCGAGGTATCGTCAGATTCGATCAGAACTTAACCTTTACCAAGATTAACAAACTGAGAAAGTGACACCTATCATCCGAGCAGCCAACAAAATCATTCAAACATATCGCTCCACTATACGAAGGTATCGCACTCCGATACGCACATACAATATATCGACATTAGAACATCATCCCGAGCAGCTATTAATTATAAATACAATCTATTAGCCCTACCCTAGAGGGAAGCGCCCTTTACTATTGAGCACTATTCTTATCTTGTCGCCATTTGACGCGCGGCAACACTACAGGCAATCCCGGATAGGTCGAGGTTTAGGCTAAGCCGGAAAACGATCAGTGGTTGCTGATGAAACAATGATTGCCAGTAACAGATGGCTCTTTGAGCGCTGATCATATCCTGAATGTCCTGGCTCGACTGATTTTCGCCGCGCCCCCACTGGGTCAGTTTTCAACTGGCGCCAATATACTAAGGGCATAAATTTCATAGCAGGTCACCATATTTGGCTTTCCTGCGGACAAATTTTTCCAGTCGTCGCTTTATAGCGTCTAACTCTTTTTTACGTCCTGAGAATACCGAATGTGCATCCAACTCAAAATACATCATCAAGAATCGAAGATAGTCACGCTGAGTAAGACCGATATCAAGAGCCGAAAATGCTAAACCGGCCAAGTCCTTTATCATCCAGCGTGGTTTCACAGCAGACCGAATTTGGGCTCTATGAAGATCAATAATTCAAAAGAAAATGACAAAGATAACAATCACGATGATTTACGCCTCCTTCGTGCATTTCACGAATCAGTCGCGCGAGAGAACCTATCAACGATTGTTTAAATAAAAACGACGGTGCTTCGACCAGCCAGCTTTTTGTAAGCACCTCAAGATCAACCGCAGGTGCAATTTCCTCGGTTATTAAAAATGATTCAGCGTGCACAGGGCTCAAACCGCTCACGCCAAAAGCCCTTACTGTTAACGTTGAAATCCCCAAGCGTGTGAGGTGTTCAGCCGCTCGAAATTCTGAGCTTGCG
>QDKV01004821.1_pt1 | contig 15637 bp, 23 predicted proteins | sample 1861101 | NCBI WGS metagenome assembly QDKV01 (sample SAMN04275158, study PRJNA302643) | Fungus metagenome, whole genome shotgun sequencing project. | isolation source: fruitbody | host: Mallocybe terrigena | place: Sweden | collected 2013 | reverse complement strand
TTTCCCTTTCCCTGGCTGTGATGAGCCTCCATAGTTAGTGTACTCCCAATCCATTTCACCGTCATCTGCATCTGCATTGTGTACCTTGCTACCTGAAACATCTGAAACATAAATATCATCATCGTCGTCATCGTTCTGTGTATCTAATGTCTTGTGTTTCAATGGCTGGTATGATTGTGTACCAACATCTTGGTCCTTGTCTTCTCTGATGGGAAAATGCAGGCCAAGCCACGCTCTGGACTCGTCGATGGTTGTGGCTGTCTCTTCCCTTTCAGTTCCTAAGTTTTCCTTTCTCCACATTGCATGAATAGCAGTGCTCTCAGCCATCTCTGCCCTAGCATTAGCCTCAATCACCTGCTTTACCAGTGCCTCAGCCTGCCTAGAAGTCTCTTCAGCACTTGTTGCTGCTGAGATCATTATCTTTAGATTGGAATCTGGGACAATGTGAGTTTGCAGCATGACTCGGTCAGAAATACACTTTTACACACCCCAGGGTGTCAAGAGCCACCACTGGCCAAGAAAATTAGTCCAAGATGTTAGCATCTAGCATGTAAGTTAGCTTTGATGGTATTAACACCAGAGCTAAATTTGCAAAGTGGAAACGTGTGCATCCGTTCTGATGAAGGTTGGCTGCTCGTTGACAATTTGGCGAAGGGGTTCGACTTGTACCAGTACCCCCATACATCTCCATCTGAATCATTTCTAGTGCCCCGCAAGGAGGCTTATGTTCACAATGCAATTTTCTTGGAGAATAGGGCCCTGATTGGATGTGGAAGTGATCATGGGAGAATATACATTTTCTGCCCAGAAACTGCCGACTGTAAACAACAAGTCAAGCACGGCTCGAAACGATCCAAGATCCAAGTGCTTGCTGTAAGCTCCCTGCCCTCTAATCAGCCAAAGGAATCACATTGTTTTTTTAGCATTGCACAACTGCTCGAAAACATTTATTTGCAAGTGGTTCAGATGATTCAAAACCTGAAATCTGCATATGGGAAAAGGTTTGAAACACATCCACACTGCTGTAGCCCATGTACTGATCAAAACTACATCAGAGAGCAAAAAGCCAGGATCACGAAGGGCAAAAGCAGTCATACAATCTAGTGATGCTGATAGTTTTCCTGAATTTGTTGTTGGCCATCGTGTTTGTCTTGTCCTGGACTGGAATGATTGTGAGTCGATGCCAGTCAATTGATTAAAGTGTGATTGAATAATCGGTGTATAGAAAGAGTTCTATTCGACGTCGATGAACTATTTTCCAAATGTGAAAACAGTTCGTCCTTATCCAACGATCATTGACACTTCAATGTCTTTCAGGCGTGAAGCAGATGAACTACTAGCGCATGAAGCGAAAGAGGCTTTACAAAGGCTCGAAGAACGAAGCAAGGTAATAGGCATAGACTTGAATGATCCAAATTGGAAAGACAAGTTCCTCCAAGTTCCTCCGAATGACGAAGAGAAAGAGAGAGAAGTATTGTAAGCAAGAAAAATTGAGTTGATATTGTTTGGAGACTGTAGACATGATAATCAATATGGTATGATGAACCAAGTTGGCATGGAAGTATGTACTTCAAGACCGCAATAGCGAGGTAGAACTGCCAATTGAGAGATTGGCATAGGTAATCCAAACCAATCCTGTAGAGCGTGTGGTGGGTAGATGGATTGGCATGAGTAATCCAAACCAATCAGTGGTGCATCACGGTTGTTCGAAGATTGGCATGGGTAATCCAAACCAATCAGTGGTGCCGTTGTTCGAAGATTGGCACATGAGTGTTCAATGTTGTCAACTACAATTCAAACTCCGACTATGTCGCGTCACATGCCTCACTCAAACATGACGTGATCATGATCAACAACGCTTCAGCTCTCTAACTTACTATTAGACTCTAATGAATGCGGCATCAAATTAACCGCTGCACGCGTGGGCTCCCCCCTGCTGGGTGCAACAGATTACCCATTGCATGCCTTGTGTCGTTCTTCCTGTCGTCCTAGTGCCCGTTCCACGCATCTCTGGGCTACATTTTCAATCCTTGTCGTTGCTCCCTTATTCTCAACACGGTCGTTCCTGACTACTTTGTTCCTTTCTCATTGAGTAGTGCACATATAAATCCATGAATTTAATTAGTACCTCCCTCTCATATTCCTTGCTCCGAGTGCATTGGATTAATTGATGTACTTGATTGTCCCATTGTTGTCCACCTGCTATGCCCTTTTGTTATTGCACTTCTGGTGGTTGCCATGAAGGAGGTGGAATTGTGACAAAGCCAAGGGTAGGAATATTAGTTTTTCCCTCCATCAGAAACGCACTTTGGAGGATAAGCTGGCAGCCTTCAAGGAAACTGAGGAACAGGCGCAGGCAGCTGTCGATGCACAGCTCAAGGAAATCACCCTTCATCTCTCTAGCACTACCTTCGCAGATCGTGTTACCGGTCCAACGAGCAACCCTGGTGGTCGCCTATGGTTCAGAGATGACAGTGATGAGGCACTTCTCCCCAGCCATGATATGCCCAATTCGCTGAAATTTCAGACTTGTCCTGATCGTCATGCACACACTTCTGGCGCGCGTTCCTCCGTTCCACAGTGTACACCAATTTCCCCGCCGACACGCCGATCTCAACACGATGAAGTCTTTTCTTGTTTATCTGACTTAGAGTCAGAAGTTGAAGAAATGTTGATGATGTGTCTCTTTGTCTAGCTAGTCTAGTCCCCTGTTTACCAACTGGACCATCCTCATTTCCTTTAATTGACCACCTCTATGCATTGGACTCCTTGAAAGATCACCTAGCAACTATTATGTTTGGTGGCCTGTCTTTCCGGGCCTTGAAAGACAATATATCTACTCACCTTGCTTCAGCTGAAGCTTCTTTCCATTTTGCAAAGCACCAATGGGATGACAGCGTAGCCACGACCTGTGTTAAGCAAACTCCCACCTACGGTATATTTTGACTCCTTGAAAGATCACCTAGCAACTATTATGTTTGGTGGCCTGTCTTGCCGGGCCTTGAAAGACAATATGTCTACTCACCTTGCTTCAGCTGAAGCTTCTCTCCATTTTGCAAAGCACCAATGGGATGACAGCGTAGCCACGACCCGTGTTAAGCAAACTCCCACCTACGGTATATTTTACAACACAGGTATGCTGTTCAACAGATTCAGAATTAATGATTCCGTCTAACCTTACCAACAGCGCATCATTACAATACCATTCTTGTGAATGCCGATCCTGTTCTTCAAGTCCTGTTCTTCATGCTCATCACATGCAAATTGATTCTCGGCGTTAGCTGTCGAGGCTGTAACTTCCTGCTTGCAATGGTCAACTATATCATCCAGCTCACTTTAATGAGAGATATGCACAATCCTCTCCAAGCGATCGAAAACTTCTTGCTGATATTCCAGCAGATAGTCACTATTCAGAAGAGAAATTTCATCTCAAAAGCCAACACACTATATATGCCGTCTGTTCTAATGTCAATTGCCATGCACTTTACAAACCAAATTTCAATGACAGGTCGCCGGTGCCTATCTATCCTCCAGTATGTTTGTACACAGAATTCTCCAATGGTCAAGCTTGTGGGATGCAGCTGCTGAAGCCACACCATGTAAATGGAGTCACCATACAAGTTCCCATCAAACACTTCGTGGTGTTCAGCTTCGAGGACTGGCTTGTGGGTTTACTGTCTCGTTCAGGCTTTGAGAAAATGATGGACGAAGCTTGGCAGAAGTGCAATAACCAGTCCTCCACCGGGAAAATGGAGGATATTTTTGAAGGCGAGATTATTCGAAATTTCCAAGACCCTGATGGCAAGCACTTTGGCTTACATGGAGACGAAGGTTGATATCTTTTCTCTCTTGGTGTCGACTTTTTCAATCCACTGGGCAATAAACAGGCTGGAAAGAAGAAGTCCATTGGTCTGGTGTCTTTGGTATGCCTCAATCTCCCTATTGATCTACGCTATCAACCCAAGAATATGTTTCTCTTCGGTATTATTCCTGGTCCAAATGAACCGCCTTTGGCATGCCTCAACCACTACCTCACACCCCTGGTTGACGTGTTGGAAAAATTCTGGTCCCCTGGTGTGCATTTTTCTCATACATATGAATGTTTTTACGGTTGGGTTGTATGATCTGCGCTTGCTTGTGTAGTCTGTGACCTCCTTGGCGGCTGGCTTCGCATCTATTAAACACACCCAGATGTGTGCCATGTGTCATTGTACTCACAAGAGCCATGGGCTTGGGAATTCTGATGTCCATACTTGGTGACGAAGAACAAAGCCGGAATTTGAGGATGCTGCTGAATGACACCGAAAGGCTGAGAATGAGAAGGCGCAAAAGGAAATCATTGATGAAACCGGTATTCAATGGACTGCTCTCCTTTGGCTCTCTTACTTTGACCCATCTTGTTTCGTCGTGGTCGATGCCATGCACAATTTATTTCTGGGTCTTATCCAGGAACATTTTGAAATCCTTGGCATCAAGCTGGAAGGAGTGGAGGATAAAAATGCAGTCATCGACATATCTTCTTCAATCACTCCTGTCTTTTGTGCATGCCTTATCAGTGCTGAGCAGAAATTGATGAACTGCCTGATCCGTATCCTCAAACAACCCATGAACTCTGCCTTTGTTACCACAGAAGGCTCCACCTATTACAAGAAAAAGTTGATGGGTTGCCATGTAACTTGCCTATAACTTGCCTGTGAAAAGCTCGGTGTGACAGTCTCTGCAAACGAAAAAGTTTATAAGATTCATTATGTAAAGGCTCTTCTCAATTGGGTAAAATCACCAATCATTTTCTTGATTTCTGTCTTTTAACAAATATTTTATTTCATTAGCATCACAAACAAAGGGAACGACCAGTGGGATCTAGTTTTAAGCGTGGGCAGATCTTCACCAAAGATGAAGTAAATTCACTTTGGGCTGACATTCAGAACATGATTACCCCTTCTTGGCTCACCTTCTTGCCTACCAATCTTGGAGAGGGTCCATCCTTGTTGTTAGCTGCAATACAGCTACCCCCTGTGACACCGCTGTCCTCTGTTGAGCGCTCACCGGAGTTGGTGTGTGCATGGAGGAACCTCTGCTCAATTCCTTTTTGATTCCAGGCCCTACATATATGTTGCCCATTGGATTTGCCCACATGTCATATGGTGTGTGGTCTCTGAACCATACTCCTTGGTCCTTGGTCCTTGATACTCGAGTCCCCTTTGTTTCTAATCTCACCATCTCTTGCCCTTTGAGTATTGATGCTCATATGCCAATTGTGGGGTGGCAATACATGTGGAGGTATTGGTTCACTTACTCCTGATGAGCTCACCGACAATAGTGATGACCCAGGACCATGTATTTCCATCACCTCTTCGTCTTGGTTCACTGATGTCTCCGGCGCTTTTCTTTGATACTGACCAAGGGTCGGTTCCTGAGCCATTGGCTCATTTATTTCTCTGTTTATGCCTTTTTCCATGGCCTCTGCTTGTCTTAGTTCATCAACGTATCATCATAATGGGGATCCTCTGAGTTCTTCTAGTTCCGGCAGGTCAAGTGACATCTTTGTTGAGGGTCGGGAGCCTTTGGCTTGCACTTGTTCTTGGTATCTAGTTGCTTTCCTCTTCCCAATCCTCGATATTGGGTTTCTACCGTCTACTGGTATTACCAGCGAGTTCACTCATCATGCTTCCGATGGAAGCTATGTCTTCTTTTTTCAGTGTTGTCCATTTAGGTCGAACTGGTGGCAATATGTCATGTCATGTTTCCGGTTTGTCCTCGTTTATGTCGGGTGTCAAAGGTGTTTTGGCTTTAAGTAGTGACATGTTGTTGTATCAGGTTGCAGATTTTTTCATAACTCAGTTTTATCCTTGAAGGTTTAAAAAAGTGTAAAGGTTTGCTTTACAATAGAGTATTCACACAGGTACAATTAAACCAGACCAGGTATAAATTGGGTAGTTTAAGTACAGTTGTGAGCTCTACCTTTTCAGGTAGAGCAACAGAAAATTATATACAGGCATCACATGGTGATGCCAAACAATACAAAAGAAACAGTCAACAACTATATGTGACAATGAAATAAATGTAGAAGGAAAAGGAAAACGGTCCATTACACAGTGAGACTGGACAGTTTCAGTGCGCCAAATGACAATGAGGTTAACCATGTCACTAAAGTACTGCCTGAGTCGGGTGACAATGCCGCAGCCGAATGGGCACCCCCATAACAACACAAGACACCAGAAGATGTAGAACTCAAACAAGCACATATATGGGAAAGTTTGTGTTAAGAGTTGACAGCCTCTTACAGGCACTCTTTTCAAGTGAAGCTTTACCCAATGGTCACTGCAGCAAGTGTGCAGAACGAGTTCGCAAATGGAGGTGCAATGAGTGTTTCCAGAGACCTCTGCTGTGCCGTGCGTGCATGCAGCAAACTCACATGGACAATCCATTTCATCGCATTGAGGTTTGGACTGGCAATCACTTTCGTGTACATCAGTAAAGCTGCACAAGTCTTAAAGTGCCTTAAAGTGTCTTAAAGGGCCTTAGACTGTCTTAAGTTAAGTAAATTCAAGACATTTAAGACAGTCTTAAAATGTCTTAAAATAAGGCAAGTCATTTACTTGAAATGTCTTAAATGACTTTTTTCAAGACATTATAAGACAATCCAGATATTCCATTAAGACAATCTAAGGTACTTAGGTATTTCATTAAGACAATTTAAGATACTTGAAGACAATCCAGATAACACCTTAAGTCAATTAAGGCAATCCAGATAATCCCTCAAGATACTTTAAGGCAATCCAGAAATCCTCAAGACATTCCAGATATTCCCTTAAGATACTTGAAGCAACCTTAAGGCAATATAAGACAATTCCTTAAGTCACTTAAAACATTAAGTCATTCAAGGCATATTTAATTACAGGCCAGAAATAAAAGAAAATGCAGTCAAAACTGTAGATAATTCAAGTTGAATTGAATATATATATATAAAACACTGGCAGGCTCATGTTGAATGGGAGTTGAAGAAAATTTCACCAGCAAATCAAGCGGCAAGCCTTCTGCTAGTCCGAGTCCGAGTCCCATACAAGTTCCATCTCCTCTTTGGTAGTAACTGCTCGCCCCTTTTCCTTCAATAGCACCACTGACTTCTGTGTTTTGCTAATATTTGAATATTCCGATGCAGCCTCTAGGATCATCTTCCAATCCTTTTCCTTCAACTTCGAAATGCTCTTTTCAAGATATACCATTGTTCTTGGTTCCCAGGTGGTCTCACTAAAGGCAAACAAAGCCGTTGTAGGCTTCCTTGACGGATGGCTGGGATCTGGCTTCAGAATCAACTTCCTCAACTCAAAATCGTAGTTATAATCAACAATTAGGGTCAATGCACGTTCGACCTGCATGAGAACATTGAAGTTAGTTAGTTATTAGACTTGATATGATTAACGTACAGCTGCAGCCGAAATTGCAAGAAGTGTGGTCGGATAATGAGATTCCGGCTTGAAGGGAGCATCTTGATTCACGTCTTTGAGATACTTAAAGCCATATTGGAATGTTCGCAAGAGGAGCCCACTTCGATACGGCTGGGATTTACGGACCTAGCACAATAAGATAAGTAACACAGATATGACATTGTTAAAATCCTACCTTGCCATCGTGCGCAACAACATACTTGCCGAAAACAAACTTTTTATCCTCAAGAAGGTCTGCCGCATATGCTTGGCGTAAGTCTTCCATTTCCTCATCCGGAGTCATACCATCTGCCTGAAATCTTGTTAGCAAGGCGAAATTCAAGATCCACATTTGCGATCGCAATCGACGCAATGCCATTGCGAATTTCGCAGAGTTTTTGGTTTAGCTATGAGAAATTGAGAATAGAGTAGTTATTTAAGGCAAAAAATTTAATATAATTGAAATCTTACGAGCGCTAGATGCCGCGGATTTGTCGCGAAGTCGAGAGGATCTGAGTCTCCAAATCTCCAGTCCCAAAGGTTCTGGGCACAAGCTACAAGATCGGTTGTTGGCGGCCATGGACTTAACTCATAAAAGAAGCAATGGAAAAGGTTCGGTTCGATATATTGTGACCACCGAACCAAGATTTCTTGACCGAGGATAGCTTTCTTCGATCGAGTCCGAGTCTTTGATGCTGGCTTTTTGACCTTGACAATGGCCTACAATATGGATCAGAAGGTGATATGCCATATTGAAGCAAATTCTCACCTCACTCGAGAGCCGCTTCATTCCCTTAGGTGGGCTCTTCGAAATTGCCTCTCGTTCAGTGCTATCATCCTCGTCTGAAAGATTAACCGCCGCTTCTTCCAATCCGCCGGCCTTGGAATTCGAATGGGGTCTTCTGCTTGTCACGGTGTGAGTTGATTGTGTAACGCTGACTTTGTTGCCCAAGGTGGCGGAATTGCGAGATTGTTGGTTCAAGCCCGACTGAGGGTGATCAGAAGGACATTTGACGACAAGATTACGAAGGCAACTTACCGAACCGAAAGACCTTGCCTGGGGCAGCGCATGCTTCGAAATCCTGCAAAATGAGCAAATCAGCCAGCTCAAGGGCGCAGCAAGACATAACGAACTTCTTCTGGGTGACGATCTGGGCTCTTGGTCCATTACGTGATCCAGTTACCTTATGAAATGTCATCCGAAATGAGAACAAGGAACAACATATTCGGCGAACCTTATAAGTTTCACTTTGTGCTGCACGCTTCGTAACACTACAATTCAGGAAGCTCAGTGGTGCCACACAACGAAATTTTATTCGAAAACGCACGTTTTTTGACCACCAACCAACGTATCACCATGAGATCCCTGCAATAGGTAAGATCCAAAACAAGGAGACGGTCAAATGATTACAATCAAACGATTACAATCAATGAATAATCAATCGAACCTTGTTTGCCGTTTCCTTTGCTACGACCACTCGTCTTTTCTCAACTTCCTTGCGGAATGCCCTCTCCTTCTTTGATTGTGTCTCATTTCGCTGGGCCTTGGATAAGTCGATGCGTTTGGGCGTTTGGAGATCCCGTCCAAGGTAGGACTTGCTTTGATTCATTTTACCTGACTTCATCCTCTTCTCAGGCTGCATGTGGTCGCTTTCCTGGGCCTGATTTCTCATATTGGTCCCCCCCACCTCTGCGCTTGACGTATCCGAGAAGTCAGATTTGCTTGGAATCATCCGACCCTTCCTCAACGCCTTGGGGGTTACAAAGTCTTCGTCTTCGGATTCTACCCCATCGTTATCGGATTCTTCCTCATCGCCGTCAAATTCTTCCTCATCGGCATTGAATTCTTCCTCATTGGCCTCAGATCCTTCCACATTGGCTTCAGATTCTTCCTCACTGTATTTGAATCCTTCCTTATCGGCATTGAATCCTTCCTTATCGGCATTGAATCCTTCCCCATCGGCCTCGAATCCCACCACATTACCTTCAGATTCTACCTCCGAGTCAATGTCTTCAATGCTCAGGGCCTTTGCGACAGCTCGCTTCTTTTTCTGCGCAGGCTTTGGGGTAGAGTCGTCGAGTATTGCAATCGGCGGATGTTTGAAGTCGTCGGGTGTCAAATATGTTTCTATCAGACATGTAGTAAGGGTTTTTTTTTGAATTAAACAGTGAATAGATAACTTACCTGTTCGACGTAAAGGCATCACTTCGCCGATCTTCTGTTTCTTCGACTTGGAATATCGTTCCGTCTCGGAGTCCTCAAGTTCTGTGTCCGCTCCATTTTCGGGTGGTTGGATAACTTTTTTCTTTCGTTTCTGTGCTTCGCTAGGGCCAGTAGCATCGGCCGCTTTCGCGCTTTGGTCACACCTCTTGTCCTGCGCCTCTACCAAACCATTCAATGAAGGTGAGTACATGACTATAACTTGCTGGCTATGAGTCAACTTAAACTCACCTTCAGTCTCATGACGAGGAAACCTGGCCTCTTGTTCTTTGTCGTCGAGGGCCATTTGATGCTCGAACTGCGCAATGTCCTTTACGGCAGCCTTCTTGTGCGCATCCTTCTTTGCCTTTGCCTCTTGTCGCTCATTTCGCTCCTTTTTTTCTTTTTCTATTTCTTCGGGCTTTCGCCGAACAGCAAGTACCTCCTTTATGACTCTGCCAGGGTGGGCAAATGCATTTTTAGAACGTGTTCGACGCTGGTTTGGGTCTGGCTCTGGACTGGCTTTTGGCATGTTGTTGACGTGACGAAAAGCTAAGTTGATGGTATTTGATACCAGATTTGGAAAGTTGTTTTGGAAACACGACAAATTCCTTAGATAACACAATGCCTCGTCCGCCACGCAACCAAGAACACTACTCTGAATCCACTACATGGTGGCCTTGCTCTATCTGCTCAAAAAATTGCAAGTCAAAATCTGGTAGAGTTCGGCATGTTATGGCCAAGCATGGACGACTCGATCAGTTAATGCTGCCTGCCACCAATGATAATAGTTCGACTCCAACACCAACGCAAGATTCACCACATCCACCCGGCCTTCAATTTGGAGGAATAGCAACGACACCTCCGCAAGATTCACCACATCTACCTGGCCTTCAATTTGAAGGACTGGCAACGACGCCGCCGCAAGATTCACCACTTCCACCTGGCCTTCAATTTGAAGGACTGGCAACGACGCCGCCGCAAGATTCACCACTTCCACCTGGCCTTCAATTTGAAGGAAGGGCAACGCCAGGCCTCATTGACAATCCAATGGATGTTACATTTGTCCGCAGTAAGTGCTACGAAGAATTTTGAAGTACTACGTACAAGACTCTGAACTCTACATAGCTGATGCTCCGGATTTGCCACTATCACCTGTGTCATCGACTTTCGCTATGCCAGAATCTGATCTTGCAAGTTCCAAATCACGAGCACGCAACACAAACATTGGTTTAGTACGTCGTCATCTGAGTATGAATGGTACGTTCGCTGTAAGATATGAATACCTTATTACTAACATCAATTTATTAGCAAGACCATGTGATAAACATGGTAGCTTCTTAAATGATAATGAGCAGCCACCGACTTCTGAACCCAATGATCCAACCGATTGGACACCGTTTACATCCCGACTCCAGTTCGAAACAGCCAAGTTCTTATTTACACGGGCACAGATGTCAGCGGGCAAAATTGACGAGCTCTGCAACCTCTGGGCGGCAGGAGCTGCTGAATCTGGCGGTGAACCCCCGTTTGTCAATCATAGACATCTCTATGACACGATTGATGCCATACCGATTGGCGGCGTACCCTGGCAGAGCTTCTCCGTGTTGTATACCGGCGAATGTCCGGAAACTGATGTTCCGCCATGGATGGAAGAGCCATACGAAGTTCATTTCAGAGACCCTTGACATCTCTTCCTAAATATGTTAGCTAGCCCAACTTTTGCAGATGATTTCGATTACACACCAATGCGAATATTTGATATCAATGGAAGCCGCCGATATGAACACTTCATGTCAGGAGATTGGGCATGGAACCAAGCCGTACGATTCCTGAGCCTATGTTCTAATGAATATATTTTGCTGACTATTATATATATAGGATATTATCTCAGACTCGATTCCTGAGGCCAATGGCGCAATGTTTGTTCCATTTATGATGGGAAGTGATAAGACGACGGTGACAGCAGGAACAGGCCATGTCGAGTATTGGCCTCTATATGGATCCATCGGCAACATCCACAATAATGTCCGCCGTGCTCATGGGGATGGGTTAGTGCTTATTGGTTTCTTGGCTATTCCAAAAAGTAAGGAATTATGAAGTACTTTTAAATGCGTCTGACATTCAAGTTTAAATATTGTAGCCATCAAAGCTCATAGTGAATCGGCCAACTTTCGGCGTTTCCGACGGCAGTTGTTCCATGCATCCTTAGCTCGTATCTTCTCTTCCCTCAGGCCAGGAATGATGACACCTGAGATCATGCTCTGTCCCAATGGTCATTTTCGTCGAGTTATATGGGGACTTGGGCCCTACATTGCTGATTACCCTGAACAAGTGCTCCTTAGCTGTATTGTGCAGGGTTGGTGTTCAAAGTATGGTCACTATCTATATTTTTCAGTCTATTGTCTGATCTTTTCCATTTCATAAGGTGCCAAGCACTGTCGGGGCAACTTGATAGTGATAAAGATATGTACCATGAGCGACGTTCCCGTGCTCACACCGATTTCATTGCCACAAGGTGTGAGATGGGTGTCTTGTATCAAAATTATGGAATAATAGGAGATATCATTGTATGTATTTGTTGCATTTCAATATACTTCTCTAACATAATTATAGCCTTTTACAAATGAGTTCCCTCGGGCTGATGTACATGAAATTATTACGCCAGATCTCCTCCATCAGTTGATCAAAGGGACCTTCAAAGATCACCTAGTAACCTGGGTTGAAGAACTACTGCTCCTGCACAATAATCGAGCCAAGGTCAACAAAATTCTTGATGACATTGATCGCCGGTAAGTAGACTGCCTAAATTGTGTACTTGTTTGTACTCATTCTCTTCATTTAGTATTGCAGTTGTACCACCATTTGCAGGTCTACGCCGCTTTCCTGATGGCAGAGGCTTTAAGCAGTGGACAGGTGATGATTCAAAAGCCCTTATGAAGGTAATTTGATAATTCAACACTTCTAACCAGTACTTTAAACTCATTTTTGTCAGGTTTACCTGCCGGCCTTGCAAGGTCACCTTCCAGGAAATGTTCTGCGCACATTCCGTGCTTTTCTTGAATTTTATTATATAGCATGCAAAGACGTAATCACTGAAGATGATTTGAAACAGCTACAAGATGCCATGTCACGCTTTCATGCTTTTCGTGAAGTTTTTGCACCTATACGTGGAAAGAATGGATTTTCATTACCCAGACAACATTCCATGGTGCATTATCTGTTGCTCATTCGTCTCTTTGCTGCCCCTAATGGGCACTGTACATCAATCACTGAATCAAAACACATTCGTGCTGTTAAAGAAACCTGGCATCGATCAAGTCGACACAAGGCTGTCTTTCAGATGCTCAGGACTAATCAGCGCCTTGATCAACTCAGTGCAGCCAATGTTGATTTCAGTAAGCGTGGAATGCTTAATGGAACATTATTGCATAGTGTTGCCCATTGTATGTGATACACACTGATTATTTATATTATTGTCTGATTGTCTTTAGTAGATGTTGAAGGCCCAGACGAATTTCTTATGACTGAATGGTCAGATGGTGATGTGGAACCTGTGGCTTCACTTCCTGATGAAGATATTCAAACTGCTCTCATTTATGACGATGTTCTTGCAGAGGTTACTCTGAGGCCAAGAAGTCGTGAGTCTACCTGGCCAGCACTGCTTATTCAACTGCTAACAATTTCTCAAGGTTTCAAATGGACGCTCAACACAGCTTGCCAGAAGCTGGAATTGCCCGAATTCCCTGTTCTGCTTCGCCGTTTTCTTTATAATCAGACATATCCTCATGCACGAGTTTCATCCTCCTTTGTCTCCATTGAAGCGTGCCCTGTTTTCAAAGGGAAAATTTCTGTTTTTCGCAATGCATCTGCAACCTTCCGATCACCAAGCGATCCCTGTGGCCCTCGCAGCATGCGACGTGAATACATCCGTGCAACTCCAAAATGGCGGAAAGGCCATTCCCGATACGACTGTGTTTTTGTCAGCTCACAGCCAGAGTTACCGGGTTTACGTGGGCTGTTAGTTGCACGTGTTTTTCTTTTCTTTTCTTTTGTTCATATGGATTCTCTCTACTCATGTGCTCTCATTCAATGGTTCTCAATTATTGGCAATGAACCTAATGATGAAACGGGCCTCTGGATGGTAGAACCAGAGGTCCATGAAGATGGAAGGCCACTCTTAGCTGTAATCCATCTTGACTGTGTTCTTCGTGCTGCTCACTTGACCCCTGCCTATTTTACATCTGACTTTGTCAGCCGATCACTGACAATGCACAACACTCTTGATGAAGTCAAGATTTTCTATGTCAACAAATTTGTTGACCATCATGCATTCGAGATTGCATCATAGCTACTAGTAGTATAAATGTAAAACCCTTACTTCAGAGTTAAATGGAATGTTCTCTCAGGATTCATTTGTGAGCTGTTATCAAATCATTCAGAACCAAGGTTACAGTGTAATGGATGGTAAATTCAACCCCCTCCGCTCTCTCTTTTTGATGGTGATGATACAAGGAGGGCAACTCTCTGCTCTTCTCTTTTTAAACTTTTCAAAATTTCATTGTTTGAATCCTCTGCCCTTTTCCTGTAAATACCTCAGCTCAGAAACCTCAACTCACTTGCTCATATTCTCAACTCTTAAAATTATGTTCTCTGTCTCTCAAATTACTGCCCATCGGATCCAACCTACTTCCAGATCAAAGTCTCACTGGCAGCCTTATTTCACTCTTCCCCAAACTACTATTGCCCCTCAATTACCAGCATACAACTCTATGCACCCCCCGAAGCCCTCTCTACCCACTCCCATTCCTCCATCTTTCACTCCTCACTTGAAGAATTTTATCCATTTGCCCTCCGGATCTTCGGGCCCTGCCTTGTAAAATCCCAAAGGACTCTATCCAACATGATTTTACAAAACACAAATTCACTCTTGGCCTTATTGGTATGTGAATCTACATTAAGCACTCCTCAAGATTGTTGTTTGACCCTTTCTGGGTCGTTTTTTTTAAATCAAGCAGTGAAATCACTGTCGTAACAGAAGCTGAAATGCAAATAGATAGTGATCAGTCCAATCCTGATGAGCACTTGTTTATGATATCAGAGGTTACTCTGAATTAGTGTTTCCAGGTTAGGTTAGTTAACCAGAAATTAACTAAGACCTGACTGGACCATAACCAATTAGAACCAGAAAAATTCCTAACTGGGACTAACTGAAACTGCGGTTCAGTTAGTGGTTACTCGTTGTCACAACAATTTCTTAACTGGGCAATAACTGGTCATAACTGGTCATAACTGGTCTTACTCGGTCTCGGTCTTTCCAAAAATAGGCAAAAGACCAGACTGGACCAGACTTTCAAGCACTAATAGCAGTATGGTGATACATACCAGTCCATACCAGTGGGAACCTTGGCCTAGATCTGCTGATGTATGCCTTACATGCCTTACAGCATTATCTGAAATCTGGCCTAAGATGACTTATATATGTCCTTTGTAGTCTTACTTGTTCTTAAAGTCTTACATGACTTGCATTACATTCTTAAAAGAATTGCCTTATGCCTTAAAGTCCTTAAATGTCTTACTTAAATTACTTAATGTCTTATTTTTCTTATATTGCCTTTGGACTTCAAGTCATTTAAGGAAATTCAGTCACAAAAGACAGATTAAGTCAAATAAGACTTGCACAGTATTACTGATGTTCGTCACCAAGCATTTCAAGCCAACAAACAACAGCAGCTTCCTGGGGAGCGGAAAGGAGTTGCTTGGCCTCATTGGCCTCATTAAGAGATCTGCTTTTACCTTTCCATCGACAACGAAGAGTGGTGGGAGGGCAGCCAAATAATCTGCTCGCATGGGCAACATTAGGCTTGTTGCCAGCACGAACTTCTTCAGTGAGATAACGAAGAGCCTCTTGTATTTTATGTTCGGCATAGTGCTTGAAAGTCCGGTCCAGTCCGGTCTTTTGCCTATTTTTGGAAAGACCGAGACCGAGACCGGTCTATAAATATCCTGA
>QDKV01004822.1_pt1 | contig 15655 bp, 16 predicted proteins | sample 1861101 | NCBI WGS metagenome assembly QDKV01 (sample SAMN04275158, study PRJNA302643) | Fungus metagenome, whole genome shotgun sequencing project. | isolation source: fruitbody | host: Mallocybe terrigena | place: Sweden | collected 2013 | reverse complement strand
TTTCTGGCTTCGGGTAACTTCGTTTACCTTTCCCTATACATACCCCACCTCCACCACCCAAGAAACCCGGTCAGAAACGACCGGGTTTTGTTTTATTGCCTCATCCCCCACCCATTTTCTCCCCCACCCGAAATCTCAAAACACGTCCATTATGGACATGTTTTCTGGCTTCGGGTGACTTCGTTTACCTTCCCCTATACATACTCCACCTCCACCACCCAAGAAACCCGGTCAGAAATGACCGGGTTTGGGGTTATTGCCTCATCCCCCACCCATTTCCCCCCCCACCCGAAAACTCAAAACACGTCCATTTCGGACGTGTATTCTGGCTTCGGGTGAGTTCGCTTACCTTCCCTCATGCATTCCCCACCTTCACAACCCAAGAAACCCGGTCAGAAATGACCGGGTTTTGGGTTATTGCTTCATCTCTAGTGATGTTCCGGCCCGGCATGGCCTGAAAGCCGCGGCTTTGGCCTGGCCTGACATGGCTTTGGCTTCGTCAAACCTCAGGCCAGGCCGTGGTCAATGGCTTTGGCCTGGCTCCAGCTTGGCTTGGCCCAGGCCGCGGCCTGGGTATATGTTTAATTAATTAATTAAATCAAATAATATTAAATACAATATAATTTTTAAATGAAATAAGAAAACCCCTCTGTACGCGATTTGAGCGACGGAGTGGTGGTGGCAATGTATGGTAAGACTATTCCATAGAAGGGTAGTTGAAACACAAGCAAGGGGGGTCAGTGTTGGTGTAAAGACCCTCCGTCTCGTGTTTCGGGGGTGGGTGGTGGGTGGAATTTCTCTCCGTCACTCGAAATGTGAGTGGGAGGATTGCCGTCGCCGTGAAAACCCTCCGTCTCGCGTTTCGAGTGAGGGAGGGGTGGGTGGTGGGTGGAATTTCCCTCCGTCACTCGAAAAGTGAGTGGGAGGATTGCCGCTGCCGTGAAAACCCTCCATCTCGCGTTTCGAGCGAGGGAGGGGTCTGTGGTGGGTGGGGTTCCCCTCCGTCACTCGAAACACGAGTGGGAAGATTGCCGTCGCCATGAAAACCCTCCTTCTCGCGTTTCGAGCAAAGGAGGGGTCTGTGGTGCGTGGAATTCCCCTCCGTCACTAGAAATGCGAGCGGGAGGGCTGGTGTTGGTGTAAAGATCCTCCGTCTCACGTTTCGAGCGAGGGAGGGGTCTGTGGTGGATCGAATTCCCCTGTCACTCGAAACGCGAGTGGGAGGGTTGCTGTTGCCGTGAAAACCCTCCATCTCGCGCTTAGAGAGAGGGAGTCTGGTGACTATTGACTTAGTTAGTATTTGATTAAATAAAACCAAAAAAAAAGTACCATTTTAAGGGGATGGGACAAGGCCCACCCCCCAATCTTCAACGTCGGTGTTCTCGCTGTCCTGTGCGAGTGGGCTTGTGGTATTGCGCTGAACGCGTTGGTGATGGTGTTTGGGTGAGGTGTCGACGTGTTGTTGAGTCACAGGTAACGACGGGTGACGGTTGGACGTTGATGGATAAATAAGTTTACATTTTTATTGTAAGTTATTTTTATATTTCTCTCGATGGAAAGCCGCGGCCTGACGGCTTGGCTTTGGCTTTCAAAACCTCAGGCCGGGCCAAAAGCCAAGAAGAAGCCGTCATTTTGGCCCGGCCTATTTGGGCCTGGCTTGGCCCGGCTCACGGCTTTAGGCCGGGCCAAGCACATCACTAGGTTTAATAAAGAGGGAGATGGAATAAGAAAAAAACACATGGGCACTCCCACTCCCACTCCCAGCTTCAAAGACCAAATCAATTGGACATCCACAATTGACATCTACAAAATCTACTGTACCATTTCAATCAATTCAGGTGGCACCATGACCTGTGACTCACCAACCAAAATTTTGTTTTCGGTCATCACCCAAACTGAGCGTGACAAGCCATCCAAATGGCGCCGCAGGCCCAGAAAATTGCTTTATTTGGACAATGAACCAGCAAGAATTTTCGGACATCTCATAATTTCACCGTGACTACTGTGACTTTTCGTGAAATCAGAAGGGTCCGTGACGCATGACGCCCGAATTGAATGAAATGGTACAGTACCCCTCCTGAACCAAACTCCCACACGATGGCCTTTGTGGCGGAGATGAGGACACTTGGCTAGTTTCCTGTGAGTTGGATGCCAAAAGTGGATTCAGAGGGGGTGACGGTGGAGGATGTATTCATCAGTAAGTTCTGTTCGGCTCCCATAGCAAGGGTCCCTTTATATATAGCTCTCCATAGCACTGAATCTGCCTATAGCAAATCCAGGATTTACTGATGTTCAGAGTGATATCAAGGGTCAGCATTCCAGAGGTCTTGAACTTCGACACTCGACTGACATGATGTGACATCCAACAGCTTTTTTGAGGTTAGGGAGGAATGTAACACTTCTATTGGGCAGGGATCACATCCAGTTCTATCCGATGAGTTGCAATTGCAGGATACAGCACACATATGAAGGCAGGTCGCCAACTTTCGCCAGAAAGAGCTTGTGAATTTGAAGGATCTAGAAATCAAATTTTAGTGGTAACGCGCTGTCACGTGTGATAACTCACCTAATGCCGACGGTCCGGGTGAGATGTAACGCTGTTACAACCAAAAATTAAATTGCTATACCTCAACTCCTTGTGCACAAAAGATTTTTCATTTGATCTAATTTACATTGCTATTGTCTCAAGTGGCGAAGATTAAATTTTATATTATTCCAGGACTGTGACAAGGACCTCATGGTGTAAAATCTCTGTAACATCTGCATCAGGAAAAGAGGTTTTTACTTATTCACCTTTTATGTACCTTTTTTCCCTTATGTGCCTTGCTTCACTTAAACATTCTTTTAAAAAAAATCTTTAAGTGAATTCAAGAGTTTTCCAAGTAAACCAAAGTGTTCATTAAATATTAAGTACAACCAGGAGTGAAAAAGCAGATCCAAAGGAAATGACATAGTCAAAGGAGTTTTCCAAGTAAACCAAAGTATTCATGTACAACCAGGAGAGAAAAAAGCAGATCTTAAGGACAATTTCAAGAGCACTGACTTAAGAAAGGAACATAAGGTTGACAGGAAATATAAGGTACAGAGCAAGGTAATATTACATTATCTACTCATACCCATCCAGGCAGTCCAGCAGTTATACCTTTCCTCTTCGGAGGTCTATACTAGTCGGATCCTGCTTAACTTCTCTGCAATGACGAAAATGGGGCAAATGTACTAGTAGTAGTAGTAGAAGAGTCTGTGAACCTGAAAGGATCAATTACGAGGGACTGAGCAAGGGTGGGTAAAACAATGCCGAGGTAAGATGAGTTCTGGAGACGATGGCAAGTACGTAGGAGACCTTCAATTGCCATTTTTGAGCAATTGAGGAACGGCCAGGTCACATAATGAGATGTGTCAAATGGAGAAGTAGCGCCCCCAGAAGCAATTGAGGAACAAAGCTGGGTGATGTTCACCTTCATTTACCAAAGTTTGTCATTGTCGTTAGTGACTGGTCGATCGAGCCCACCATCGATGTTCCCTCGTCCACATCCACATCCGCATCTTCGTTATGATCCCTTTCCTGGCCCTCCACCGGCTCCTGGCCCTTCACCGGCTCTGGCATCTTCACTACCGAGGAGACGCTGGGATGAACGATGGCGACTGTGGTGTGTATTGAGGTGAGGTTTGTGAAAAGCTTGGCGACGTACGAAGGGTACTGCGAGCTGGCGGGTGAGTAACCTGATTGATGAGTAACCTGGTGAGGTAGGATTGAGTGTCGGCGATGTCGACGAGTACGTCGGATCGACCTGGTGAACGACCAAGACGCCGACGAGGCGGAGATCGTGGATAATCAACCACTTCAATACAAGGGGGGAAACGGTGTGGGAGAGGCGAACGCGAACATCTTGTATAATAACTAGGAACATGGGGAGGAGGGATTATAGTTGTAGGTACATATCCTGTTGGGGGGTAATAGGTACGTGGGGGAGACCTGGATCGCCGGGGGGAGGGCGTTCTGCTGTGGCGACGACGAGTTGGCGGACTTCTACTGTGGTAGTCAGGGCTCCTTTCGCGATGTGGACGATAACGAGGGCTCCCTTCATGATGATAACGAGGGCTCCCTTCACGATGATAACGAGGGTCCCCTTCACGATGATAAGGAGAGATCCCTTCACGATGATAAGGAGGGACCCCTTCGCGATAACGAGGGCTCCCTTCACGATAGTGGCGAGGGCTTGGCGATCGATGACGACGGTGATACTCTGGAGAGTAGGAACGATGCCTTGGTGAGTAATAACGCAAAGGCAGCTGTGTTGGAAGAAAAATTGGAGCCGCAGGACGAGGTGAACGTGAACGCGAACATCTGGGTGACCGGGATCTAGACCGAGGACCCATGAGAATGGGAGGGGGCATGCCTGGTATTCCCGCTGTTGGGACAACAATCGCGGGCTGTGGTACCTGACTCACAGGTGGAGGATAGAATGTCGGCACTGTAGGCGGTTGTTGCAAGACAACTCTGTCAGGACTTCGACTTCGACTTCGACGACTCCGTGGCGATGCAGACCTTTGGGGCATCATAACAACTCCAGGCGGAACAACACCAGGAATGCCAGCAATTGGCTGGGAAGGCATAACCAGGGAGCATAGCGGTAAGTGGTGGAGTGTGACGACGTGGCGAAGAAGATTGGGACCGTCTAGTATCAATATACACAGGTGCAGGTTGGGTCTGTATCGGAGGAGTCCGACGGCGTCTGCTACTTCGACTTCGACTCGACCTTGGACTGCCCTGTTGGAGTATCACAGGCGGTACGCCGGTCATCGGCGGAGGATAAACCATGCCAGGAGTCATTGGCATACCCGTCATTGGCGTTCCGACGTCACTCATAGGCAAATGGGTCACAGGCAAAGGAGTCATCGGAGGCATTGGATACTGTTGTCGAGGTTGCTGTATGATTACAGTTGGTTGTTGCGATGCACGCAGAGATGGTGATCGACTTTCAGTAGGAGAGACAATGCGGACAGGTGGATATGGCTGCATGCCTGGAGGTGGCATTGTACCTGGCAAATTCGTAACAACCAACGGAACCTGGGGTCTTGGTGACGAAGAACGATATCTGCGTGGACTTCCGCTTGAACTCCTGGATTCATACCTTCGCCGACCCCGACGAGAACTCGGACTTCGTGTCCTGCGGCGTCGAGTACTTGGGCTTCTTCGTGTGCTGGTGGTACGACTACTTGACGGACTTTCTGGGAAACCAAGCACGTTTGGGCCCATTCCTGAGATACCAGATGGATAGCCCAGAGGGGGGACAGGTAGAGGATGTGGCGTACCAGGAATGTGCATGTACGGACGGGGTGTACCTATGCTTGCGCGCGAAAGACCAGGAGGAGGAATGAATGGCGGTGGCTCCATTTGACCTTGGGGACCGGGTTGAGGTCCAGGACCTGCAGGATGGTAATCCTCCCTTGGAATGGCAGGAACCGTGCCAGGAATAACTTGGCCAGGCTGAGTTAAGATAATGGTTGGTTGCTGCTGGGTCTGAGGAATGACAGGGGGAAATGTGGGAGGAGGCGTTCGGTGACCAGGAATCACATGTGCACCTACTGGCCTTTGATCTCCAGGAAATGGTTGAAACCCGTATGGGTACGGTGGTCGCGGGGCTGCACTAGTCGGGAAACTGTATTGTATAGCAGTTTCCGAACCATCTGTGGAAGGACTTGAACTACTTGAAGGTGGACGACCTAAATATAGTCAGTCCAATAGTCCACAAAAACAGCTGTTTCTAGCATACCTGTGCATAGCAATTTGCGTACATCTTGTCCAAGTCGATCTACCCTGTCGTGTACTCCTCTGATCTCGTTTTGACGGTCATGAACATCCTGCTCCAACCATTCATTGAGGCCTCTCATGTATCTCATCAGTTCGCGCTGTTGATCAGCTGTAGCTAAATGAGCCAGGCGATTTTCCTGCGGAGTATTAGACCAATAACATAGTAGTATCAATTTGCTTTCCATACCCTTAGAATCTCCATCAAAGATTCGAATAACGGAGGTAGTTGAACTAGAGTCTGTGTTGGCTGTAAGCTAAGTTCTAGAATAAAAGTATGGGACTCACAGGTCAAGCTGGCATCGGCATATAACGAATTCCTGCAGGTTCTGTTGGAGGGACACCGCTTGTCGAAGGCTGGGAGAAATTTAAGCTCCTTTACGGACGCCAAATTCGGCTCACTTACTTTCGTTTGCTCTGGCCTCTCTTCGCGTCGATGGTACCAACTAGAAGGTATTCGATCTTCTGCGCGGATCATCCCAGGTGGTGCTGAAGTTGCCCTGTCATATGGACCTGTCTGGAAAGTAAAAAAGTACAATGAAGACCTTGTTAAAATAATTTAAATGGGTCAAAATCTTACCAAGACCGGTTGCGGAGGAGGCCCTGGGCCAACATGGAAGCGAGGTGATTGCTCTGACCTTGATCACGAAGAATCCGCCTCTCAGCATCACTAGGCCGAGGGCGAGGAGGCGGCTTGTGTAACCTAATATCTTCAGGCTCAGATGGCTCTCGTCTTCTCCTAAGTCGAGTGGGAAGTCTTCCTGGGGCAGTAATCGGATAATAAACGGGAACTGTTTGCGATCGAGGTGGTATTTCTATCGAACTCGGGGTGACACTTCTTGCACGTGGACCACGGCCAGATGGACAGTAAACAAAAGGTTCAATACGAGGTAATTTTGCAGGAGTGGTTGAAGGGACGTGCGCTGATGACAAGATTTCGTCCAATTGCTGAGCCACAGATGGCCCAGCACGAGCAGTCGTTGTCAAGCGCTGTAGCGAGTTGGTAGATTCGGAAATGGACATCGTTCGAGAGACAGGAGGCTCGTAGATTATTTCAGGACCGCGTGGGTGGCCTTGGTCGAGAAGGGTGTGGATGAGACCTTCGATACGTTGCAAGCGCTCAGCAAGCTCCCCTGCGTGATCTTCTGGTCGTTCATGTAGCGATTCCAATAAATTGCGAGCCGCAGCTTGTCCATCTTCCAAAGCGCGGAGTTGGTCTCGGATTCCTTGGAGAGCCCTCTGAAGGACTTCAGGCGCTTGCTGCATCACAGTTGTTGCTTCAGATGACATAGTCGAACGAGATAATGGGGTTGAGGATATACTTGAAGAACTTGTCACATGGGGGGTTGAGGGCTCTACGCTAAGCTCTTCAGAAGGCCAGCGAACAGGCGAAAGTATACTAGTCTCTTCGATTTCTTCAAAAAGGTCGCAGGTAGCGGTTCAGGGACAACGACCTCTATAACTCGAGGGCCAGTTGGATAAATCGAAGAGATAACCGAGCTATCCCCAACAGGTTGATCTGTCAGTTGAATGCGTCGTCGAGGAGTCTCCTCAATCACAGGAGGGCCAGGCGAAGGCGTCCTGTACACAAGCACAGGTGTGGGAGGAGAGGGAGTCCTTCGCAAGTAATCGGCAAGCCGCTGCAATTCATCTCCTAGAGCTCTGACGTTGTCCTCAAGATCCTGGTGCTCCAAACCCCTCGCCTGGTCGTACGCACGTATTTCATCAACTAACCTATCAACTAACCTATCAAAATCACGTCCAACATCCCTTTCCGTGACCGTGCTGATCGACGGAATTGTATGAAGACTAGACTGTTCGGTAGCGCCACTGCCCTGAGGTGTTGTTATGCTAACAATCAGTGTCCCTTTGGGAGTAGGAGGCGTTGGTTCTGCTATTGGACTTGGAGTAGGACTGTAAGACTAGAATAGGGTTCAGAAAAAAATGAAACGAACGTAAAATTTGTTGGAGAAAAACTTACAGGAGATAGTTGAATTGTTGATAATAATGACGGCTCCGTGGAAGGAGATGGCATTTCTACTGGCAGTTCATCCATTTCCAAAAATTCAAACTCACTCTCCGATTCAATTAGGGAAGGGGTGAGTGACGACTCCGTGGCATAAGAAGTAGTAGACAACAGACATTGTTCTTCCAAGTGAACTCGATTCCGATGAGAACATCAAGCTTGTTGGCGTCCGGATATCTGTCAACGACGAAACTGATGGTGGTAAAGCTGGAACCGGCGTTAACGGGGGTAGTGGAGAATAAGCCACAATTGAAGGAGCCTGCGTAGAGGGAGGAATGGTGCTCATTCTTCCATCTGACGAAGGCGAACCGCTGGGCCGAAGGAATGACGTTTCGAACGACGTCTCCATTCCCTCCGGCAATGAAATCGAGCGAACCGACGGTGGAGGCTGCAAAATTGACGACTGGTATGAAAAATCCGTTGCTGTTGCCCATGCCTGTGGACTTGGAGGATTGAAGCAGAAACAATTGCCACAGATGTAGGGGTGACAACCGACGTCGATCCAACCGTAGATGGAGCTAGAGAAGATAAAAGACTCAAGCTGATTTCTTCCTCTTCCCTGACCGGCGGTAGCGTTGGGGGTGGACTGTGCAATGAAGTTGGGGTTGGTATGTCTCTCTCTATTGTAGACGGGCTTAAAGGTGATGGAGTGGGTGACAACGAGGGCGAACGTGAAGGCGAAGGGGGCGGGGGCAATGAAGGAGATGGTGAAAGCGATGGGGAACTAATGGGAGGTGCAGCTGGCAGCATCCTTGGCGTCGGTGGCAATGGAGGAGAAGGTGACGCTGAAAGCGAAGGAATTGAACGAACTGAATGGACCGAAGGCACCGAGGGCACTGAGAGCACTGAGGGAATTGAAGACACTGGTGTCACTGAAGGGGACAAGTCAGATTCGATTACGGACGGCAGACCAGACACCGTAGGAGATAAAGCAGGCAATGGTGATGGGACGGCGTTGGAGTCAAACTTGGGAGTGGCAATAAAACCTGTGGCAACATAGAAGGCGAGAGTGGAATCTCTTCAGGCAACAACTCCGAAACGACAGACGGCGACCTTATAGATGGAAGAACAGACGGCACAGAAAAAGGACTAATACTCCTCTCCGAAGCCAGCTTGAGTGAAGAAAGAATCGGTGTGCTAACCTGCGATTCGGATGGAATCTCTTCAAGGTCTGTATCAGCAGCGGTGGCATACACAGAGCCTAACAACGTACAAAAAGTTTGTCTTCCATCTGCAGAACAGTTGGGATTAGCTCTATCTACTGCTTTGTGATCCAACGTTGTAAGCAATTGGTTGAGTAGGCAAAGTCGTCTCTGGCAACGATATGGAGAACTACAGATGTTAAGAAAACCTGATTGAGCTAAAGTTGATATTGCATTTGATTGAGAATAAACGAATGTCACTTACTGGGTCGTATCGAGCCCTTAAACTCTACGACAAGTAACAAATTGTCATGAAAAACTGTCGAAGCAGCTGTTAAACCAGGAGAACTTGACGCTGAATTCCCGTGCGGATAGGCGTCGGCGTGCGTTCCTTCCATACAGAAGAAATGCCTCAGGCCGAAGGGTCAATTTTGGTGGCCTTTGAGATTTGCGTAAAGTCGAAGGGGTTTTCGTAACAGTGTTTGATGCCTGCATCTTGCAGGAATGAGAATCCGGAAGGTAGAGAAGCAACGACGAAGGATGTGAACAATAGCTAAGATAGGCGACATTCATATACAGCTCGATCACATGTTGTGACTAAATTAGTGACCTGTCGTGACAATAGTGACAATAGTGACTCCTGGCCTTCAACAACAGATTAAATAGGTTCTAAATTAAATTCCAGCTTTATCTAATGCTTCCATAATATTAGGAGGAAGGACTCGATGTCCCTTGTATTTTTTGGCAGCCCATGCAGCTTGCTTGCCATTCAAGCCATTAGAGTAAGCAGACATGAAACATTGAGATCTTGTCACAAATCTAGTTGAGGTTTAAAGTCAACAAACATGGTTTGAAGTATAAATAATAAAGCTTACCTTCACATAGAACCAAGGGTTACAGCCCATAACAATATGTAGCAGAGTGTTAAGTAGCTCAAATTAAGCCAGATGTCACTCATGATGTCATGATGTCATGCAAAAGGTGCCTTATTTGTGAATATTGTCAATTACAATTTAAGCTGCCCAAAAAAAAGAAATTGGGCTTCTAGGTGCCCTCAGGATTGTCATTTACAAGGTCCTCTAGAAGCCATAATTGCAAAAAAGTGTGATGGGTAATTTATTTTGATTTTTGAGCCATTTGTCACGCTTTGGTCATGTGATCGAGTTGTATATGAATGTCGCCTATCTTAGTTGATCGCAGACAACTGATTTCACACACTGATTTCACTGATTGAAGTTTTCAATGCAATGTGCAGCCAAAACAGTGACTCAATAGAGACCAACGGGAACATGTAGGGAGAGACACGATTTTATTAGACAAGCCAGAGGACTAAACAAAATCCTTCCTGCTTGAGGGAAAAGAGTCTCGATGGAAAACGAAAAGTATTCAAAACCTTCTGCAATAACACCGCTCAAGAAGTACTTGGTGTCAGCATAATTACACCAGCCTCAATACACCGCCTTCAACTATGCGCCATTGACTTCATCCATACTCCTCACCAACTCCTCATAATTCCTCGTAATTCCCGTTGAGAACTGGAATCAAGCCCGTGCAGTTCCATTAGAGTCTAGACGACAAAGCAGGTTGAGACCTGAAGATGTCAAATCTAAGCAAGGAGATGGGCCCCGCAAGTGTTGTATAAATCGGCCGGCCAAACAATTGGGCTGGGTGTCAATGCGATTACGAGGCGATCTGGAAGGCATGATAATCAGCGAACTTATTCATGTAAAATTCTTTGAAGACATCGAGTGTGTCATGCATCATGAGTGAGCAGCGAATATACTGTGATGATTGAAAAACCGGACTGAGATGTGCAGCTCAATATATTGTGTTGACATGGACAATTGCGAGGCCCAGTCAGCCATCATCATCAAAGTCTGGGCGCACGATCGAAAGTCCCATATCTTCATCTAGTTCATTTCCGACATGAGAAAACCAATGCACGAGAGCACATTGATATGGTTTCTGTTCATGAACGATTGAAAAGAAAGCTAAGACACGTGCGACTTCGAGACCATGCATGCCGTCCTCAGAAGGGTCTGAATTTATAAAAATTGTGTCGTAGCGTGGGCGGCCGTTTCTCCAAGAAGGTGCGGCTTGAATATATTCACGGCGCATGCAGCCGATACCACTGAGGTCGCTCGGCGCACGAAATGTTGCTGTCGCATGATAAAATATATGCACTCTTCCGTAAAATTCTGGGTAAGCGTGGATCGACAGGTCATGCGATGGGATTGAAGAATTCGGATGCAGCTGGTCATATAGAAAGCGTCGCAACATGATCGGAAATGAAGGCAACTCGAACTTGACTGCTGCCACCAGAAGAGGCCACTTATATTCTATTACAAGAAATCAGAAATCACAGAATTCATAGACGAACTGAGACAAACTGGGTCTGACTCCAAGAGTCACTTCTGCTGCCACATCCAGATCTGTCACAAGCTCCTCCTCCAGATCTTCATCCAGTATCGAAGTTTGGGCAGAAGGGACATTGACGGGAATCACAGGATCGTGTATTGATCCATTTCTATCATGTTCAAAGTCTGTAGCTGTAAGTAGAATAGAATTTAGCATTCGAAGAGCTCATAGAGAAGGAAAATGAACACACATAGAAGCTCGTTAGCCTGGGTTCCACTAAGCATACCACGATTCTCGAAGTCCGTCTGAGCCATGGATAGCTGATCAAGGCGCTGATTTGTGACCAGCATCTGGCCAAGAGGTTTGTTCCGATTTGAGCGGCGCCAAGGATCCTTAACTGCTCCGATGTGCTTGGATTCAGTTATCGATGTACATAGGCCGTTTGGAGCTCCAAAATTTCGTATAAGAGAGGGGTAGTGGACAATGGAATGTTGACGTGGCAATGAGATTCCATCTGGGCGGACGCCTGACGTCACAAAAATCCTACGATGGTGGTGAAATTGAGAGAGTGCTTCTTCTAATTGTTGTAAGTCGACCTCTGTCAATACGTCTTTTCGGGCTATGTAGCAAAATTCCAAAAAGGCACGAAAGGTGCGTATCACCTCCTTGGGCAGGTGTCCCCGCAGTGCGGGTAAATATACCTAAGATGTTTCAATTTATGTACAGCTGAAATATACCTGCTCACCTTCATTAAGGCCTTCGAATCATTACCAGTCCATTGCTTAAATCCCCGTCCTTCGGGAAATCATCGTAATCCTGCAAATGGGGGTACAATTGAAATACTGTCCTTGTGGATTAGATGGATTGATGGACTGAGTTTATACACTTTACTGGTGGTCAATATCGTCCAGAATCTGGTTTGCTTGTCTCTTTCCATGTTTCAGAATGAAAAATTCTTCTACCCAGATTACTAGATGATCCTTAAAGGTTCCTTTGATTTCTTGATGGAGTAAATCGGGCGTGATTATTTCATGTATGTCGGCACGAGGAAAATCATTTGTGAATGGCTAGATTGAAATATTGGGCTGAAACCTAATAAGAAAAAGTATTGAAACTCACTATGACATCAGAGATAATACCATGTTTATCCCATAATTCAGGTACCTCAAAGGTCTGGACCAGCGCTTCTGTAATTTTCTTAGTACAGGGCCGATTGGAGCCTTCACCATCCAAATCAGAAGGAAAAGCTCGACAGCTGTAGAATATATCAACGCAAGCAAGACATACTTCTAAATGGGAACATACCGTGGACACCACCCCTGCATGATGCAAGTCAAGAGTATGTGCTCTATATAATCTCCAATATAAGAACCGAAACCCCAGATAATCTGTCAAAAGTGGCCATCGGGACATTGGGCAACTTCTGGCGTTTCCATTCCTGGTCGAAGCGGCTCGAAAATCTTTGACACTGATAAATGAAACAGTTGGCGCCGAAATCTTCGGAATTTAGGGCATGATGAATGGGCTTTGTCAGCTGCCAAAATATTAATGTGCATGTTTGTGTTGCAAGATTTGAAGAGGGAATTACATTCAGTGGGAATTGAAAGAAACCCAATGAGAACAAGGCTGCGGCGCACCATGTGCTCATCGAATATTGTTGTGCAAATTTCCCACTGAACCATAAATCAGCCAAAACTCATTATTACCTGTTCCAACAGAAACTGTGGTCTTGTTGCTACCAACAATAATTGGAACGAACATTGACCCCTGATGTTCAGGCTTTGCACCCAGGATATTCTAGATTATTCATTAGCATCGGCAGATAGTTCAGAATCTTTCACGTACCACCTGTTTCCATGCCCAGTCTCCAGACATAAAATTCTCATATTGACGGTTTCCATCTTTATCATATTGATGTAGAGGAGCATAGTCAAAGGTGGTAGTGAAATCAGGATTTTGTAGCATCTTGAGAAAAAGTTGACGAGGATCGCAATACCATATTGTATGGTCGTTAGTCATCCATTTTGGAGAATTGGGTGTAATGTCGGTAGGGAGTGCCATGGGTAACCCCGGGGTATCTCAGCTTGTACCCGTACCCATACCCATGGAAACCCGTACCCGTAGACATGGGTACGGGTAGGGTATGGGTTTATTACTTAAATCAGTATAATTTAAATATAATGTATTTAATATAAAAATAATATGAAAAATGAGACTACCAGCTCGTTTTCGGGGGTGATGGGGCAATAGTGATAAAAGAAATCCAACCACCATCAAAAATGAGCCATTTTCGAGGGTGGGATGGTGGTGGAATGGTGGTCGGAAATAAAATTTTTTGGTGGTGGCAGATTGCTTGAAATTTTTGTGCTTTCTTTGATATGTGAATTTTTGTTTTTTTGTCACATTCATCACACCAAATCAGGTGACACTGGATGAGTATGAATTGCCTCTATCTTACAATTTTGGCTACCCATGACATTTACCCACGGGTTTCTCATACCCGTGGCATTCCCTAAATGTCAGGGTCATCATAAGCAAATGAGAAGCTTTCCCAAGGAACACATCTGAGGGGTATAGAATCGATGCCGTCATAGAGCTCTTGATGGTTTAGAAAGGGAGGAACATCACCGTGCTGTGCCAACAATTCTGCTCACAGTTGCAGAATTCCATTGATTTTCCCAGCTGAGAACTTATTCTTAGTGTCTGGAAGTCCGGTCCAGTCCGGTTTTTTGACCCCAAGGGTCTTAGACCATAACCGTAACCGGTCTTTCTATTTCCAGATTCCCCAAAAGTGTTGAAAGGTAACTGTAAACCTCCCTTACATTACTCTTTATTCTTTATTATTCTTTCTTTCTCCGAGGTACTGTTATTACCCATCTCCACCCCATTATTTTCATACATTGAAATAAATTTACATAGTCATAACTTTGGCATTCAATGGACCACTGTGAAGAGCTATTCCAGATAAGTTTTGGTTCATACCCTCAGAAAAACAAGAGTTGCACGAGGGGAAAAGAAAAAAAGAACACTTCCATAGGTTCCAGACCAGATTTACTATTGTTCTATTAGTTCAACAGGATATATTTGGATTCTTAACATGCACCGGGGTGTACATGAGGCGGCCTCATGGTGGCGTCTTATTGGAACTCATATAAAGCATGTATAATTTTAATCTGCAGACAACATTTTCACCTTCTCACGATTGCCTCATGCTGCCCAGGGTCCTACAAGAATATAGTGCTGGGCGAAGATGGAAGGACGTGACGGCTGTCAAGGGTAGACCGAAGTTCAAATTGGTGGATGAGAAGCCAACAACAGTGGAAATGGCGCAAGAGGATATCTGATCATCTGGGCCAAAATCCACTTTGATTGATCCCCCTGCATTGGATGATAATCCCATGGTGGATGACTATAGTGCCATTCCCATTGACATCGAAGTAAGCAGTCCCTGGATTAGAAAGGTAATGATTGGATTTTATATTTAATTGTACAGGACTTATGAGATAATTTACTATGCAATAGAGACAATCTGATTACATGAAGAACTGGATAGATCAAAAGCGAATGGCATAGATAAAGGAACTTCTGAAAAACAATTCTGGTCCCCAAGGTACTGATATTGCCTGTCATGTTTGTCACGGAGGAAGGGGAATATGGCGGTGTATGGATTGTGCAGACCATCGACCGACTTGTGCTTTTTGCTGTCAGGCGAGACATCACATAGAGTATTTTCATCGAATTGAGAAATGGAACGGCCAGTTCTATCAAGCGGCTGGACTTTGGCAAGTCGGAGTGAAAATTTTCACAGGTCACGATGGACTATCTTGTGTGTTGAGGTCTGAATACAAAAACTATGACAGAGACATAAAAGTGAAAACAGAAATTACAGTAAATCAGTATTCCATATTTGTGATTCAATGTCTATTCATTGACTTGCACATTCAGGGAGAATCCGCGGTGCTACGGGATTGGCAAAAAATGGCAGAGGCGGAGACGATGGCACTGCAAGCTGCAACCGACATCATAATGTCTGACCTAGAACATTCAGAAACTGATCCTCAGTCCGATGAACATCTTCATGTAATGGACAATTTGGCATTTGATGATGATGATTGGGAAGATGAGGATGACTATGTTGGCCCCAAAGTGGTTCCCCAATTATATCCGCGCCATCCCCCCCAGGATGGTGCAGGTAATATGTTTTTGACCATTGCTCATACAAACGGGTATCATTTTCTGCCTGTGGTTTGGTGTATGTGTCCTGCTCATTTGGAGGATCGGGATCTACAGATGCTCCATTTGGGCCTATATCCTGCAACA
>QDKV01004823.1_pt1 | contig 15727 bp, 24 predicted proteins | sample 1861101 | NCBI WGS metagenome assembly QDKV01 (sample SAMN04275158, study PRJNA302643) | Fungus metagenome, whole genome shotgun sequencing project. | isolation source: fruitbody | host: Mallocybe terrigena | place: Sweden | collected 2013 | reverse complement strand
ACTGCTAATTAATACCACAGACATATTACTTCCTCTGTACTCCTATTGTGCTATGCAGTACGACCAAACAAACAAGATGGAGAGACCTGAGGATTGAGATCCGCAGGGGTTTCTTCTTGTTTGATAGTACTGCACTTTCGTTGACTCAGATCATATGATTAGTTTCCTCCTCTCGTCGAGTCCACCTTCTACTATTCGTTCATATCTGCTTCGCGTTCCCTACGTCTCAATAGTAATTTTTCTTTTTCCAAATCTAAGTAATGGCCACACGGAATGCACTTCGACCCTTCACTCAACCGGTAAGCGCTATGCGCAAGAACAACCTCCAAGCCTTATGCAGACATTTCGAACTCGACGACGATGGACCGGTTACTACTCTAAGACGACTCCTAAAAACCTACCTTCAGAACAACCGTCAACAATTAGAAGGTAACCCAGTTTACACACGGCTCTATCCCCGTCATGGTCGCGGCAGACGACCACTGGCAGATAGGGACCACGACAACGAAAATCGCGATGACAATCTCGGTCCACAGCGTGACGATCGAGTCTCCCCCACACCTTCGTTTAATGACGAATGGGACGGCATCCGCCTTCCTGATGCCAACGTCAACAACGCGACCGATACCGCCATCAACACACCTCCCTCGTCGCCGCCGCCAGACGACCCTCCCCGGCTTCCCCAACTTGAAATAACTCACGAAAGACATCGCTCCGCTTCTTTCAGTACGTTTAATTTCCTCTTCTTTCGTTCCACGCTACTGCTACCACCTTCTCCCCTTCGTCCAACGTATCACATACCACAAATCGTTCTCATTCATCATAGACCTCCATATACTGATGCTCTCTTAGACCTCTTAGAGGCTTCCTAGTCCTCTTGAGAGGCTTTCTAGACCTTCTTAAAGGCTCTTAGACCTCATCGGAGGCATCGTAGACCCTTTCGGGCATAATAGACCTCCTTCGAGGCATCATAGACTCCTTTCGAGGCACCATAGCCCTCTGAAATTACTCAGAACTTCACGGACCTCCCCTTCAGGGCCCTAAACTCCTTATCACCTCTCTACTTTACCTAATCCTCCTTATTCTAAATCACTGTCAATCTACCTTCCAACAAAAATTAACATCATTTCCTATAGATCCCGAACCTGGTTGGGACAGACCCCCTTGGTTCACATCGCCCCAACGACCACAATTCACACAACAAACCCACGTCTTACCCCAACAACCAACCATTTCAACCCCTTTACCCCAATCCCCTAGCAAACGACCGCCTCGAATTCCGGGCGCATTCGCGGCCGGAGCCGGCTTTCTCGTACCAGACGCCATTCGAAACAAGTTCAGAAACGGTTGGACGGTACACATCCCTCTCACTTACCTAACGGACAAATACTGTGCCTACAAAAAGAGTGCTACCGTCTTTCATGACACACTCTCTATTGACGAAACCTCTGGACGGTTAATCACCGCTCCCAAACCTCTTTCGGATACTGGAGAACTCGAATTAACCTTCGAAGAATGGCACCAAGCATGGCGACGTCTCCTTCCTCTAATCAAAGAATTTCTTCCAGATGATTACGACGCTTGGAACACACATTTCCTCACTATCCGAGACAAAGAAACTCTTACTGACTGCTGGCGTCTCTGGTTAGCCTACGACACTGAAATCCGCCGTCGATCAGTTCACGAGGGAATCGATCCGGCGGTACACCATATCTCAGTTTGGAACGACCTCGAAATCAGGTACATGGAAGACAAGATAACACAAAAATTTCGCAGCGAACTCGCAAATCTCCGAATCCACAACTCCCCGCGTTTTCATCCATATTCTCGCGACAACCACACACAACCTTCCCAACCTACTCACAATCATTCCTTTCGTACCCGACATCTCGATCAGACCAAATCACAAATGGTTGCGAAGTGCTTCATCTGTGGAGACACAACTCGCTCTCACATTTCCCGCAAATGTGAAGCCACCTCCCTCACCAACGGCAAACCGTGCCATCTCCAACGAACCTCTCCTTCTGAACCTCGTAAAGACAAAAACGGTCACCAATATTGCTTCGCATGGAATGGATTCACTGGCTGTAAGCCGGGACCACGTTGCGCCCATGGCGAACACTTGTGCACCTTGTGCGGTTCAAGCTCCCACAATGCTCAACACTGTTCCTCTATCTGACTTTTGCCACATTGTCACTCCGTTCGTTTCTGATGCGTGGGATAGAGCCTTACGCTCTTCAGGTCTACTTTCTCAATTTCACGATGTTCCATATAGTATTCGCAATGGTTTTGACATGGGAACTCACTCAGCTCCTCACAAAACTTATACCCCTCCTAATCACGCTTCTTCCCTTACTCACCCCCAAGCCATTCTATCCTATATTCACACCGAACTATCCCTCGGTCGTTACACGGGACCTTTCTCTCGTTCTAAACTAGAACTGCTAATTGGACCTTTTCGAACCTCTCCGCTTGGTGTTGTACCCAAACCTGGTACAAGTGACTACCGTCTCGTCCAAGATTTCTCTTTTCCACGCAATAATCCACTCCTTCCATCAATCAACTCAGAAATTAACCTCGATGACTTTAGATGTGACTGGGGATCCTTTCGACAAGTCGTAGACATTGTTCTAGATGCCCCACCAGGTTCCCAAGCAGCAACCTTAGACGTTGATGCAGCCTTTCGCAGATGCCCCATTCTCCCCTCGCAACAACCAAATTTCATCATCATGTGGAACGACCTTTTTTACATAGATCACGTTGCTCCTTTCGGCGCCTCAAGTTCAGGAGGCGTTTTTGGCCGAGTTGCCGATGCACTAATGGCGATGTTACGCTTCTACAAAATAGGCCCTGCACTCAACTGGGTAGACGACTTCCTTTTCTTTGCCTTTCCTCAAAACTCTTCATCTTACTCCCCTCAAAATGTCAATTGGTCTCCCTCCTTTTCATACTCCCTTGACTCCATCTTTGCCTTTACAACACCTTTAGGCTGGCCATGGAAAGATTCCAAAACTCGACCTTTCGCCCCTAATTTCAAATACCTTGGTTTCAATTGGGATCTTATCGAAAAAACAGTCCAAATACCAGACGACAAAAAATCCAAATACCTCCTAAAACTCAGTCCCTGGACACTGGGCAACAAGTTTACCCTACGTGAATCCCAGTCCCTCCTCGGTACGCTTGTTCACTGCTCTCTAGCTATTCCAGATGGCCGATCCCGTCTACCTGCCCTATCTCGCTTCACCGCCTCCTTCAACACAGCCCTTTCACCATTCATCCAAAAAACCCCTAACTCCAGTGTTTTATCAGACATCGCATGGTGGCGTAAATCCCTATCCACCAACTTCGCAGGTTACCATCTCCATCGACCACCACCTCCAATTCCCATCGAATTTTGGGTCGATGCATCCACAGACTGGGGGATTGGTATTGTTTTCAATGGCAATTGGGACTCATGGAAATTTAACGCTAATTGGCACTCAAACGGCCGCAATATCGGTTGGGCAGAATTTGTAGCAATCGAAATCGGTCTCATCGTCGCAATATCGAACGGATTCTCCAATACCCACTTCACCATTCGTTCAGACAACCAAGGAGTCATACACGCAATCAAAGGTGGCAAATCTCGTAGTCCAGAACAAAACTCTGTCTTACAACGAATTACACTGCTTCTAAACTCACATAATCTTTGGATTTCCTCGCTTTACGTTCCTTCCTCTGCAAATTTGGCAGACCCTCCATCTCGTGGTTTCTCTATTCCACTTATTCCGCGCAAAGACTTCAATATTTCTTTACCTTCGGCACTAAAACCGTACATAATCTCGTCACCTTCCTTATTGAAATAAATAATACATCTATTTTGCAACTCAGCTGCCAAACCATCACCGAAACCTCAACCTTTGTGAACTCAACCTCTATGCGATCCCTCACGTACACCTCCGCTACTGTCCTTACCACTCCCTCCTTAGAACCTACCCGCACACGTAAAAAATCGTCTACAACGTACAACAACTTTCTTTCAAATCAACCCGGAACACCTATTCTCAGGCCCTCACCAGCCTCACACTCCAATACCCTCGTTCGCAATAATCTCCTTTTCAAAAGACCTTCGACAACCCCTCGCAATCCTATTGATCCCTCGCTTTCTGCTAAAACCCTTGACCTGCTAGAAAAATCCATCCGGAACAGCTTGTCAGCCTCCACAATTGCCGGCTACTCACTAGCCCTCTCCCGTTTTCTTGAGTTCTGCAACCGAGAAAACATTCCTCCAGAACTTCGTTTTCCTGCTAACGAATTCGTCCTCTCTGCCTTCGCCGCTTCCAACGCGGGTTTACTCTCCGGAAACACGGTGTGCAAATACATTTCGGCCCTCAAAGCCTGGCATATTCTACACGACGTTGAATGGAAAGGAGGTTCCCGACTCAATTTCATCTTGAACGGTGTCAAAAACCTTACCCCTCTCTCCTCTCGACGCCCACCGCGACCTCCCGTCAACGTCAACATGCTGTCTTCCCTTATTGCCGCCCTCGATCTCCACGACCCCTTCGATGCAGCGGTTGCCGCTACAGCCAGTGTAGCATTCTGGGGACAGTGCCGTTTGGGCGAATTATTAGCCCCGTCACGTACAGACTTATCCACGTCCTCGAAGCCCTCACGCCGGAACCTCTCTGTCAAGTCTCCTTATCGCCATAATTTCGCCTACACCCTTTTTCTTCCCCAAACGAAAACTAAACGTCACGGAGATTCCATCACCCTAGTTTCTCAAACCGGCCTCTCTGATCCCCTCCGTCTACTGCGCAACCACCTCCGAATCAACAACCTTGCCCCCTCCTCTCCACTTTTCGCACACAGAACATCCCATGGTTCCCACTCCCTTACTAAGCGTCAATTCATAATTCGCTGCAACGACATCTGGTCGAAACTCGGTTTCCCGCGTACAACAGGCCATAGCTTCAGAATTGGCGGGACAACCGAACTCCTCCTATCGGGCGTTCCCCCTGACGTAGTTAAAACTTTAGGCCGTTGGTCTTCCGACTCCTTCCTCCGCTATTGGCGATCACTCGAAGACCTCGCTCCACTCTACGCTAAGAATGTTTGCCGCAACACTCGTAATCGTTTTTGACCCTCCACTCTAGTGGTCCTCGACTCCTAGCCCTACTCGACATCATCCACCGCCTATTTGGGGGTTCGCCGCAGGAGATGCAACGGTTGGGCGGTTCTTAGGGGTTCATCCGTCTGCATCACCCTCGGCTCTTCGCCCTGGAGGATTAACCTTTCCCCTTCAAAGGGCAGGTTCTTCCACACACCCAAACTCACTGCTAATTAATACCACAGACATATTACTTCCTCTGTACTCCTATTGTGCTATGCAGTACGACCAAACAAACAAGAACTCGTGTCCTAATATCAGATTGAATCAAGGTCGAGTTGAATAATCAACACACCATTCAGCCATGTACACAGGAATGACGGATGAATTACCACCAACTCCTATGCCTGCAAGAAAGTGACCGACAACAAACAGGGGTATACGTCGCGCTGCAGTTTGCATGGCAATACCAACGGCAAAGATAGTTGTATAACAAATGACGCCCCATTTTCTTCCAAATTTGTCTAGCAAAGTGTAAGTATTGAGTGAAGGCAATGTATATATGCATCGCACCCGCAGGGAACGCAGAAGTCAAAGCACCAACGAATGACCCGATAAGAAGACTGGAGATAATAATTGAATCGTCAGTCGAAGAAAGCACATGTCCGGCTTCTAGGTCTGTTGTGCTAGTAGGATGGCCAAATTGTCGTAGAAAGGGTTCCATAACTTTGATGCCACTAATGACCCCGGTCTCATAGCCGAAGAGAAAACCACCCAAGGCGTAAAACACTGTAATTGCATGACGAAGGCGCTGACTGCTGTGGAAAGAAAGCTCACATGTAATAGCTGGCCAGGATAATTTGGTCTGAGGCGTCTAATTCGGCATTGGGTGGTCTGATCGAAGAGATTGAGTACTAACCTTGAAGATCTGAGGCATGGTGATTTCACTACCACAGCTAGACTTTTGATTAGGAAGTGTTCAGGTTCACCGAAACTTCGAAAGTAATACGGACGGACGCACCTATATAGGGATCATCACAGATTCAACATCATGATTGGCCATTTTACACGCCTAGGTCACTGGCATGATGTATGATCGCAGTAATAAACAGCAGGTGGCCACATTTGGACAGCTCCCACAGGATATGGGAAGCAAAAATCCCCATCATCCAGTGCCAAATTCCGATGAACCCATCTTCCCGGAATCCCTTCAGCTACAAGGATCTTTAATATCCTAGAAATTGCGATTTCGTCATTTAATCTAAGCTTCAAATATGTGATTTCAAAATTTCATACCCCTGTTTTGAGTATATCCGAGTCGGATGGAACAAGGTAAGGCCAACTTTGCTGCAAGGCACAAACTTTGTCTTGTGAAGGTAAAATGAAAGCATTATGAGAGTTTACGACAGGTAGACATGCAATTATGACCGGACGATCAAGTTATACGGCGGTATGCACTTACTCGAGCGCGTAAGCGATTGTGATATGAGACGCAGTAAAAACGATCTTGTATTTTCAAAATTTGCTGCTCATGATTCCCGTCGTTCCAGGAAGGTTTCCATTTCGCTACATCCCTTTAATATGGTGTGGAACATTGTTTATTGGACAAGCTTGATTGACCTGTGAGCCGATTTGAATGGCTGTCGACATAACAAAAGATCTTGTTCAGAAGGGATTCATTACCTTGTCAAATCAAATCCGAAGCGATTTACGAACGGATGTTCCTGAAAGAGTGGTTGCACCATTGCGAATTTGAATCTTATACTAGTTCTGAAAAAAAAAATTATAATGTGACGGGCCCTGTGATCCCGATTAGCAGGTGACAATGACCAACGAGTAAGGCCAGACACGTGACCATATCAGTTTTTCGTCTTGCCACCGACCGGACCAGCTTATTTTTTCGTTCCATTTTATTCTACATGGGACAGACAAGTTCCAAAGTTGAAACAACACAACCAATCAATTCGTCAGTCTCCAGCTGTCCCATACCACACCATTCTTCTATCACCAGTTCAGCATCTGACTCTAAGTCTGCTCAATGTCCAGTAAATCAAGACTCTCACACAGATTCCAAATCTGCACGATGTCCCATCGACCATAACTCTGTCAACCCGCTGAATCAAATGCCAGACTTATCACAAGTGAAACAGGAAGACCAAACAATTGATCTGCCGCTTGAACGAACAGAATCTTCCATTCCACGCGAGGGGACGGCAAAGTGGGAATATCCGTCACCTCAACAGTTCTATAACGCGCTAGTGCGAAAGGGATGGGAAACACCGGAAGAGCATGTCGTCACCATGGTCGAAATCCATAATTTCCTTAACGAAGAGGCATGGGAAGAAGTCAAGAAATGGGAGAAGCGGCGCACCAAGTATGAACAATCTCCTCTTCATTTTGTTTTATTTCTGACATATTTATAGCGACGGTGACATTCAACTCGCCCGCTTTAGAGGTCGGCCAGGAGAGATGTCCCCCAAAGCGCAGTTATACATGTTTGCTGGCTGGCTCTTACCATCTCGCTTTAAGTGAGCACATCCCAATTGTATGAATCGTATTAAACGAAACCTTCAGTACCGAGCCGCCTTTTGACCGCCACGATTGGATAGTTCGTCGTTCAAATACTGGCGAGGAAGTGCGATATGTCATTGACTATTACTCGGCACCACCTGAGCCTGACGGCTCACCTGTTTTCTCTCTGGATGTCAGGCCAGCGTTGGACGACTTTAACAGTGTCAGGGATCGCATAGCTTTTGCTACTCGAGATGTGTGGACCAGCCTCCGTCAACATTCCAAGCAACCTCCAACATCAAGCACTTCTCCCTCTACTCGCCACCATTAGAGCAAATATGGTAGCAATAACTTGAAGGACGGATGTTGATTGGCATAGCCGTTTGGCGTGTTCGATAGGAAATATGTGCTTTATTTTATTCTCAATCCCTTCGCAAGATGTTAGGTTGTCTTTCGGTACAAAAGTATTAGCAGCACTCCTATCTGAGTAATTCGAGTATTTGAATGTAACTGTCGATGTATCACGCGTTCTTGTACTGAAGCCAATTGTGCCTTTGTAAATAGTCAACTACTTAGGTTTAGCGCCCAGTCTTTCTCGTCACATGGTTAAGAATTTTTCTCGTGATTGGTTCCGGAGTCCGGATGTCGAGATTGACATTTCTAAATTCTAGCGGCTACAACGCGTACATCAGGCCCTTGTTTCCTTGTAAAGAGTCATGTTGCCGCGGAACCTGCAAAGCATTGCGGCTCGCGCAGCTATTCGCAATCGCTATTCACTGGTCCACCGACACATCTATTCTACTCCTCCTTTTCGGATAGCTTCTAGTGGGTTTGTTCCTATCCAAAGGGCTGCGTTTCATTCGTCATCACGGCGGCAGAATGAACTTCCCAAATCCCCCTTTCAGACCTTCGTGGACGTTTTGAAAGAGGAGTTGAAGAAGAATAGAGAACTGCAAGAAAATGTCAAGCAGTTGCAGGGTGATGTGGACAAGTTCCAGGATTCTGAGGCCATGAAAAAGGCACGGGCAGCATATGAGCGGGCAAGGGTATGCCTATTTTGTGTGAATTGTGTTTATTAGCTCTCAATATTAACTTGCTTTTGATTAGCTAACTTCAAGTATCAAAGAAAATCCTAAGCTGCGAGCGGCGGCAGAAGAATTGAAGAAAACAGGCATCAAAGTTGGAGACGCCGTCTCGGAAGCATTGAGGACGATGGAAGAAAGTGAAATCATGCGTGCAGTGCGTTCTTATCTTCAATTTGGTGTTTGCATAATGGCAGAACTGATTGCTTCTAGATTTCTCGAGCTTCCTCAGCTGTTTCTTCAGCCGTTGAGAAATCTACGGAGCCTATACGGAAGACCGCTGCGTATAAGGCCTTGTCAGAAACTTTGATCGACGCTTTGGACGACAGTGGTAGTGCGAAACATGCTGGGTTTGAGGAAAAGGAAGCTCGTCGTCTTCGACGGCATAAGCGGCTTGAGAAGGCAGGCCGGATCGCTGGCATGGGACCCAAACGCGTCGTTGCCAATCCAGAGTTCGTTCCTTTATCCCCAGCCGTTTATTAACACTCATACCCCCGCAGTGCTGGTGAGGCACTAGTTCTTCATAAAAACTCGCCAAATCGGGAGGCTTGGGAAAAATTGAAAGGAACCAATCCTGTTCTCAGGAAAATAGCTGAGCTGCGTCAAGCTTATGACGAATCTGAGAATTCCGTAGTCTCGTCTGTGCGATCCGTTACGGAGACGATAGGGTCATGGCTTGACGAAAATGAGACGGCGCAAGTTATGCGGCTCATGAAACACATGGATCCGGACTTCAATCGAGAATCCTTTGAACGAGAGTTGCGAGAATACATCGTTCCTGAGATCGTCGATGCGTATCTGTCCGCTGATCAAGAAGCTCTTAAGGCTTGGTGCGGGGAGGCTGTAAGTTTATTCATACTATTCCTCATCAACATATTACCAACATTTTTCAGACGTACAACGTCCTTTGGGCAACTATGGAGCACTTCCTGAAGCAAGGGTTGATTAGTGGGAGTAAAGTTCTTGACATTCGTCAAGTAGATGTGCGTCCTCTTTGTTAAAAAAAAGAATGCAGTCTCACTTCCGTGTACTAGATTGCGGAGGCTAAGATTTTGGAAAACGATGTGCCCGTGTTCCTTGTAAGCTTTGCAACACAGGAAATGATGTTGTTCCGGAACGCCAAGACAGGCGAGGTCGTGGTGGGCGCAGAGGACAAGGTTGAGCAGTGCACATATGTTGCCGTAATTACGCGACTTCCAGAAGAACTTGATAACGAGTTCACTGGTGGATGGAAGATTATCGAGGCATGTCATTTTTTCCTTTCTGTAAATGTGATATTGAGTCCGTTCTGCCAGATGGCAAGGAGAAGTGCAAGGGCATACCTTTAAAGTTCCATAATTTATTTTTTTAAGTGCACATACATAGATTACTATTGACGTATAATAGTCTCCGATCACCACTCAATTGAACGCGTCTCCACGTGACTTGTTCCTAGATCGCGTTGTTCTCACGCCTACTTGAGTTAATCATTTGTCTTTTTTTGCTGGTCTGTCACTGCCATGTCCAAGTCTTCCAAATCTGCCCTTTCAGGGCTGGGGTCTTTTAAGAGGGAGTGGTCTAGTTCTGCTCCTCCGTCGTCATCTCCTGAGGTTCTGATTCCTTGGGAACCAACCCAAGCATCGAAACCACCACCATCGAAACCACTTACTGCCTCAGAACGGCGTTTGATAGCAATCCAAGAAGCTCTTGCGGGTTATTCTGCGCCACCTCCACCACCTCTTGCTGGATCTACTGCACAGAACAACTCAGCTGTTAACCGCGGTGTTGTACCTCAGGCTTCACATCCACCACCTCTCGCTAGAGTACATAACAAGCGAGTTAGTCCAACCAGTAGCTCTGATGCTCTGACTCAGAAACGGGCACGACAACTTCCACCTGATTGGCTCAGAGACGATGCTTTGTCTATGCCGAGCCTTTCTTCATCTTCAACAGCGTCCAACACCACAAGATCTCTAACTTCTACACAGAGTAAATCGAGTACACCTTCAGAACCAAAAAAACTTGCCCCTGTATTCCTCAGTCAAGAACAGACTAAGTTATTAAAACTTGTACAAGATGGAGAGAGCGTGTTTTATACCGGTAGTGCTGGTATGTTCGATGGCTGTGATTCTAGTTCGCCTTACAGAGTCCAACAGGAACTGGAAAGTCTGTTCTACTTCGTGAGATTGTCAAGGCATTGCGCAGGAAATATTCAAAGACCCCAGATGCTGTGGCGATAACGGCATCGACTGGTATGTTTTTGTTCAGTCTCATTATTATCAATACAGGAATCGATGTCCCACAGGTATTGCTGCTTGCAACATCGGTGGTGTGACAATCCATTCATTTGCTGGCATCGGTTTAGGCACAGAACCTGCCGAGGCGTTGGTAGCAAGGATTAAGAAGAATAAGAAGTCTGCCAGTCGGTGGGCTAGGACTAAAGTCCTAATCATAGATGAAGGTAACACAAGTTGTTTATCATATCGGGCCAATAATTTGATTGTCGATTTACTATAGTTTCTATGCTTGAAGGAGACCTTTTTGATAAGCTTGAACGCATTGCCGGGATCCTTCGAAGGTCACATGACACTTTTGGTGGGATTCAACTAGTTGTGACTGGAGATTTCTTCCAGCTACCGCCCGTCTCGAAAGGAAACGCGGTAAAATTCGCATTTGAAGCTGAAACGTGGAAGCAGGCTGTCCGGCATACATTCAACTTGACCAGAGTTTTCCGTCAGAGTGATGAGGGTGCGAAAATTCGATATGCGATTTCTAATGTTGCTCATCAATATGTTCAGTGTTTGTTCGCATGCTAAATGAGATGCGTTTCGGTACTCTATCCGAGAGCTCAATCCGAATGTTTCGTTCTCTCAGAGAGGAACCCCAGTACGAAGATGGAATGGGTCCAACTGAACTGTATGCGTTATAGATATATATTAGTCTCCATCTCTTTCTCATCTGTTTGCCAGATTCCCTCGTCGAGAAGAGGTTGAACGCTCGAATTCGTCACGTCTGTCACGTCTTTCGACGCAGGGAGAAGACTTTTTTTCCGTAGACGGTGGCACTATCCAAGATCCCAGTCATCGCGAAAAGCTGCTCTCTAATTTTATGGCACCGCGTCACCTTCATCTTCGTGTGGATGCTCAAGTTATGCTTATTAAGAACGTAGACGAAACTCTTGTCAATGGAAGCATGGGGCGCCTCCTTCGCTTTGTCGACCCAGCTATCTATGGTACTGAACAGGATCGCGAGCAGTCAGGTGAAGCAGGTGTTGTAGGTGCCACTTCCACGAATCCGGGCGCGGTCGCAAAGAAGAACCCTTCAAACTCTGCTGGCCTTGACGTCAAAATGTATCCTGTTGTCGAGTTCGTCATGCCCTCTGGGGCACGGCGAAGAGTGCTGGTTATGCCCGAGATATGGAAACTTGAATTACCGAATGGTGAAGTCCAAGTCAGTCGCACGCAGGTACGAATTGTAAAATCTGTACTCTTTGTATAAATGTTTATTCAGGATACATCTAGTTGCCGCTGATTCTGGCCTGGGCGATGAGCATACATAAATCCCAAGGACAGACTTTGGACCGAGTCAAGGTCGACCTTGGCAGGGTGTTTGAAAAGGGACAGGCTTATGTTGCTCTGTCTCGTGCTACTACATTGAAAGGCCTTCAAGTTTTAAATTTCGATCCAGCCAAGGTGGATATTTGAGATCATATTTTTGGCTTCGTATTGAAATTTATTTTTTGCAGGTCCAAGTCCATCCAAAAGTAGTCGCTTGGAGTAAAACACTCTCGACTATTATGTAGACTGAAGCTCCATTTGGCTTGCACCCATTCTGTATCAATACGACTTTAGAGTTGTTCAGAGGTTTCGATTTGTTCTCCCATAGCTGGCTTACATCAATTCATCCATACTGTCTCTAGGGCAGTTGAAATTTTCATGCGGCTTGACCATAGAACAACCCTCTACGGCCAAAACTATTCTTATTGCTTCATACTGTGAACCTCGATCAGTGCCAAGTTTATGCTGTATTTCTTATTTAGGAAGATATTTTCGTATATGGGAATTACCTATAGCGAGTGGCTTTGTGCCTCCAGACATGGTATCTTTGTTTCCTGTGCAATCTCGCGAATGGAGGACCCTCAATGACCAGTATTTGATACGAAAAGTTAGTAGTCCCAAGTTGTTGTGAAACTTGAGAAATTTATTTAGTTTCAAGCCACACCATGACGCGTAGTACTATAAACACAATTTCAAACATGCATTTTCTAACTCGTTATTAACACAATTTGTGACATGTTATTAACGCCTTTTCTAGCATGTAGTTAACACAATTTGTGACATGTTACTAACAATTTCTAACATGCTATTAACACAACTTTCTGACATATTATTAACGTAATTTCTAACGTGTTATTAACGCCTTTCTAACACGTTATTAACACAAGTTCTAACATGTTATTAACACATATTATTAACAGTACCTTGGTCCCTAATATCTATTCGTGAAGTCAAATCAATGAAAGAGAAACAAATATTCTTCTAATGAGAATGTGCGTGCGTGGATTAGAAGCGGATCAGAACAATTAATACTAATATGATTTTGTGGTGTTGACACGAAAGGATCAGTGCTCTTGTTCAAAGAAACCCTTCAAAAATAAGTCGCAGCAATGGTAATGGTTACATTAGTAGCAACCGTCAGCGCTTCAGTTTCCATTGTTTCTTGTCCAAACATGGACACGGGGTTGCCAAATAAATCCAGTTGCAAATAGAGACAAATAACTATCTCCATGACGACTCTTGCAAAAGAATGTAGATGTCTTCGACTCTCACAGGACAATGAACCCTTTGATGTTGCTGTGTGCAAAAATACCTCTATTGTTGGCTTTGTTCTTACAGGTATAAAGATGGTCGTTATCGGCGTTTGACTTCTCTGCGACAGGTTCCCCAACACCATTTTTATTTTGTCTATTGTTTCCTAAGACTTCATCACCACACACTTTTAACTTTTTTATTACCCCAACTTCTTCACTCTTTGTCTGTGGTGGTGATTCCAGGTCCATCTCTCAAGCGGTTTATTCCTCCGACCCAGCATTTTCAAAGTCCATTGCCATATTCCTCAAACACAAACATAATGACATACGTCGTCCGCGATCTTCGCTTCTCTATATCTCTCGAACCTGAGTACCAAAGGTTTGCCTTGGTTGTTCCAGAATTCAGGTTGTACGCTAACAACATTCTTAGAAGTACTATCCAGTACCGCCGTCCCTCGTACGCAAAGAAGTTTGAGCGTCGCCTTGTTGGCTTGTGGAAGCTCTTGACGAAAAATGGCCGCAAGCAACCGCGCAACTCGTTCATAGCACGAGACTTTGTCACCATCACTGCCCGTCGTAGAAGCATCCGTCCCCAATTCACCCGCTCAACGAACTAGCCATGTACAACATCACAATTTCTACCTCTCTATTCCAAGTCCTTTACCCTTGACTTGCACTATTCCCCATTAATTCCATCGCCTTATGTCTATACTTCACGACCTGGAAGTCGTGCACTCATGCACATGGCGGGCAACTGTATAACAGTCCTGTATGATCGTTATGAACATGTAGCTAATTAGTACCACAATTTCAATGTAGCTCCCTTTATGATGATAGAACTTCACAGCGATTCTACGTGAACACTTGAGTGGCAAGGGCCGAAATTACTTATGCGTCCACAATATTGAAATTTAAAAATCGATGACACTCTTGCCAGGTAATGTGTTGCAGATTGTTAGTTTTGAAGTATGCCAATATTTCGCAGGGCGTATGTCGGAAAAATCAAAAAAAGCATATCGGGCCGGATGGGTGATTTTTGAACCTTATTTGTGATTATGGCACCATCAGAACACGAGCAATGAGTATGAATATAATTTAACTCTGTAATCCATTAATTTTTCAAGGTTATTCTTTTGCACCATCACTTATTGCAATAAATCATCCAGTATCTTAGGCAAAAAGCTGAACGTAATTTAGGAAATTTGGTGAATCTCCAGCATTGAGGTCCTCAAGATTCTTAGAATCGACGTTGGGCCTTGGCTGTCCACGTGCAGCGTAAAAGGTCGGCATTCTTTTCGCTCTTGCTTTGTTTTCTCTTTGTACCGTATTCCAGACAAATCCGCCAATCTAGAGGAATTGACAGTTACGCCTCACGTCCACTACTGTCTTCTGGGCCATTCGTTAACGGAGTCATAACAAAAAGAATGACCCATCGAAGTGTCTTTGATACTTTTCGAATAGCGATTGTGAAGAGGCTTGTCGGAGACTTTACCGCTCTCGCTGGAGCAGGCGTATTCAGGTGTTGTTTATGGGAAGAAGGGCCTTTACCATTGCTGTGCCACGATTTAGGCTGCCAGGAAGGTAGAATGAAATTGCTGCAAAGGTTTTGGAGAACGTGGGTAGCTTTTGAAGACGGATTAATTCACTCCATAACCAAGTTCAAAGCTGAAATCAGAATCACATCAAAAAAGGATTTTGAGACAAAATGAACTACAACAGCGGCTCAATATTTGACATATATCCGTCACATTTTTTTGGAATCCTAGTCCTCCGTTGTGACCTTCAAAATGGGTCGAGGAAGTTGAGGGACCATCTGATGTCAAAGAATGTGAATGGGAAGTAGAGCCAGCATAACTTGGGGATTCCAAATCCAGGGGAACTTGTTTAAAAAAATTACCTTTTTCTTAGTTCAGTTAAAAGAGTTGCATAACCCGGTTACAGTTGAAACAACACGGATAAAGATCATGCCCGATTGATGAATCGAGTTAGAAATTAAAGTACAGGAAAAGAGTTGCACACCGCAGCAATCTGAGAGGAACTAAAAATTCTATGTCCAGCCACGAGCAGCGCCTCTTCCGCCACCATGTCCCCTCTCTTTCTCGATGACGAACATGGCATCTCGTATCGTAATTGTCGTTCTCGTATCATGCTCCAGCGTTTCCTCCTTGGATGAAGTGGACTTCTTCGTCGTAGGAACATATGGTCGAGCCCAAGAACTCAAGGCTCCAGTAGAGATAAGAGTGGTAGGTGATACCG
>QDKV01004824.1_pt1 | contig 15749 bp, 28 predicted proteins | sample 1861101 | NCBI WGS metagenome assembly QDKV01 (sample SAMN04275158, study PRJNA302643) | Fungus metagenome, whole genome shotgun sequencing project. | isolation source: fruitbody | host: Mallocybe terrigena | place: Sweden | collected 2013 | reverse complement strand
TGATCCGCTTTTGCGTTATTTTCCTTACGTTCTGATACACGTTCCAGGGGTCAGGGACGTAGCGTGCTCATCACCGTGGACCATCATACTGGAACGTAGCGCTTTGCCATGGAACACCTCCAATCAGTGTGGCATCAATTGTTTCATAGAGGTTTTTGTGGTTGGCATATGGTGGTGAGTCGTCATATTTTGCTAATGTTGCTGCCCACAACTGACACAAGAAGTCAATATCTGCAGCAGACATTTTTTTGCGTGCATACAGAAATTCGGCAGTTTCAACTTTCAAATCCTACACGACTTCCATAAGGGAACCAATCGTCTGGACTGCGGGCCTCAGTAGGAGGAGGAGGCAATTCCGGACCAAAGGGCGTTCCACTTTTGTCACAACGTTCGCCTGCAGTAATTTATTAGGAGATATAGAATGAAATTTTGATGACGATGTACTCACCATTGATGTACGGATGATACTCAGTATGCATTGATTCTTCTGTATCTTGTAGAGGTGAGGTTGAACAGTGAGAAGGCGGTGGACTTGGAGAGAAATTTTTGGGGGGTTCTTCGGATTGTGGTCGAAAATTGTTATTGTCGGAAGGCATAGTGTTCGAAACTTGATCAGAATTGAAAGCAAGCAGTTCAAAGTTATCAGGGGACTGGTTGTCCTCATCCATTGCCTCAGATTGTGGACTTGAAGATTTAGGCCATGTCTCGGACACAACAGGAAAGTCTTCCAAGTTGTCCTGTTGTGCTTCATCACTAGGATGTTTTGCGCGAATATGTTGTGTATGGCCATTCATGGATCGAAATCTAGCAGAGCAGTTAGCGATTAAACAAGGGAACCATTCTTTTGGCTCTGAAACATGAGTGGTTGGGCATCGAGGCATGTTTAATAGAACACAGAAATTGAGAAAGGTGTCTCGACTCTCAAACGAATTGGAGGAAGAAAGGACAATATGATCTGAGTTAGCCAAATCACACTAAGTCCCAAGTCCGACCACATCAAATTTCAACCACTGCCACCCTCACTCATGTCGTCTGATAGGAAAGGTGATACATCTCGTGTTGAAAATCGTATGCAAACACGAGCTTCGAATACCGATAAGCATCCTGGTGCTATACTCCAAGCTGCTTCAAGAGTCCGCCGAGACCCCACAGTCATTCAGATGGAGAAAAAAGAAAAAGATCAGAAAAGAGACAAAAGAACGACAAGTTGCTCAAGAAGAGGCTGCGGACAGTAAGCTTGAAGACTATCGTTCCCAGCAGAAAGCTATGGCTAGGAACGACGAGAAAGTGTTTCCACGTCACCGCCGAGGTATCTTACTATTCAATATTGACGTTTTAGCATGACATTATTTAACAGATGACAAAGGTCCTGTACCTGCTTCAAGATGTTCGCAAACCACTCGTGATGCCTCGGCAACGACAACCAACAAACCTAAAAGCAAGTGCCAGGTAGAAGCTGCCCAACCAGCCGCTGGCAATGCCTCGGCAATGACGACCAACAGCAGAAAGTGTAAAAGCGAGTCCCAGGTAGCTGCTCAACAATCCAGTGATGATGAAAATATCGCCGCTCCTGCCAAAAAAACCAAGGCAACCTTAGACATGAAGAAGCAACCTGCCCCTCGCCCAATCCCGAAACAATCAACCTCTACCGCGACGGCAAGGGAAGCGATATGGTTGGATCGAGCCACCAATGAAGCTGGCATTCCCAAGAGTTTTGTTACACCTATTCATTGGTCAACCACTAGCAGGATAGGAAATCAAAAGACCATATCAGGCCAATCTCATGCCCAGAATCTGCGCTGCACAGGTATTTCTACTCCAGACTGGATGCGAGTAAAACACTAATAAGTAAAACACCCTAGAAATGATGATTGAGTTGGGAGTTGAAAACGAGTTGATAGTACGAAGACCCACCCATATGGCAAAGGACTACGGCTGTCAGCAGGGTTCTGATGTGGAGATGGAAGACGCGACCCCACGATCAAGGGATTTCCAACCAAACGCAGACAATCCATACGAAACGCCAGTCATCTTGAAGAAGGTGAATCGCCGTGGAAGAGAAATTCTTGAAGATTCTGGTGCAGAGTCTCACGCGACGCAGGTAGACACTGATGGAGAGGACAGGAAGAAGACGACTTCTAAAAGCGGAAGGGTGTGCCATCGATAAGCTCACTGATGTCTTATTTGTTTGTATAGCTGCACACATCCAAATCTGTCAAACCAGTGGTCGCAGCACAGACAAAAACGCGGCAAGTGCTTAGTTTCTTCGTGTTAAATTAATGTGATTTATGGACATCGTAAACAGGGCCAAGGGAGATTCTGTGTCTCAGGTCAAGCCGAGTTGCCCAGCTCAGAGTCGGACAACGGTATCGAACAACATTGCAGTTCCTAAGGCGACTACTCTGGAGAAAAAGATACGTAGGAAGATCAAGACCGAGGATATGAATTCGCTTTCAGCCCCTCTTAGTTTAAGCAACGAGAATGATTCTCTTGAAAGAGATGTTGTCCTGAAGAGTCCTGAAAAGGGGAAGGATTTCCGACAACTGAGCAAGGTGCGAGAACATTCTCAGCTAACTGATACATATGGCTTATATATTATGCTCAGACCAAAATCAAGGTCAAGCAGGAGAGCAAAAGGCACAAGAAAGAACACGACAAGCTCATTCCGCTTCCTAGTGCGGCTGAGCCCTTGTTTTCTACTGTCACTCTTCCTATCTGGGTCACTAACTACTACTCCCAAGGCGATGGATGGAAAAGTCCTGACAACAATCACCGTCAGACATTGCAAGACATCTGCAGCCGTGTTTATGGCAAAAGTTTAATACTTGAGATTACAGAGGAGACCGAAGCATGGAAAAAGGTTTTTTTAAATCACTATTTCAACCAATCTACTGACGATTCCTCAAAACATGTATCAGACTGTGGGATTATCGCAGCCGAATGAAAACCAGGTCCATGCAGGCCGTCGAAGACGCGTACGTCGCCAAATACGGTTCAGATGCATTGCCGGATACCCAAAAGAGGATCGAGTTCGGCAAGTTGCTCTGTTCGAAAAAGAACCAGGTCTCCAATTCAAAGGGATACTAGAAAACGTAAGTAGATCTTCGAGTCACTTCTGAAGATCACCACTCACAAAACTTTTATATTGTATGATGGTAGATCAAGGCAAAGGGCCAATTCGAGAGCCCAATGATCATCCAGACAATGTCAATTCATTATACCCTGGCTGTTCCGAAGAAGAAGCTCAAGAATTTCAAAGACGAGGATCCAGAAGTTGCATATGCATTGGCTACTGCAGCCGTAAGTGATTAGTAATGTTGAATGCCCAAATATTAATCCCTTCTCAGTGCGAACGCGCCCTAACTTTGTGGTGTGATGATCTTCTCAAGTATGAAGGTGGTTCTCTTAAAATGAACAGAACATTGGCTCGGCATGATTTCAGTGGTACGAACTATTGATCATGCACCTTGGGTTGGTTGGCAGGTATACAACGAAAGCGTTGTGCTGACAAAAAAATTTTCGGGAGGGTCTGCAATGAAGCATGTGAAATTGCTCAGCGTTTCGTGGGCAAGGCTAAACTATTAGAGGCTGATGACCAGTATTCAGACTGCGAAATTGCAGACCGTGCTGAGATAAACAGTGATGAATCAGATGGAGAAGGTGCTAATGACCAGACCAAAGTGCCTGGACCATCGGAGGATTGCAGAAACGGTGAAGAACATCTCAATCCCACTCAACAAGATACTAACCACAAGAATCTAGACCTGGACCATGACTCAGATATTTATGGTGACCAAGATGGCAACTTCTATCAGCCGGAAATGGACAACATAAGGGACACCCAGACTGAGGTGTCTGACCTCACTGAACCCGAATCGGAATGAAGTCATGCTGGTCACCATCATATTTTCCAAGGTAACTACTAGCAATTCTTGGTATAATATTCCATTATGGATCTGTGAGCTTACATTTCTTTTGTATTCTAGTTCATTGCCATCTGCAACCCACCAATTTTGCTCTTTGATACTTAAAACTGCTTTTTATTGCTTTCATGTGTTCTTGACCATCTTTTGATGCTTTAAACTTCTTTTCTATCACTTTTGCTACTTTGATATGTCCTTGACCTGCTCTTTGACACTTTAAACTCCTTTTAATTACTTTCATGCGTTCTTGACCCATCTTTTGACACTTTTTGATGCTTAAATTCCTTTTTAGTACTTTTGCTACTTTGATATGTCCTTAACCCACACTTTTGATGCTTTAATCTCCTTTTTATCACTTTGGCTATGTGTCCTTGACCTCCTTTTGACAACTACAGCATTTCTTTTTCCCACTTCGATGTGTCCTTGACCCTTTTTTGATGCTTTGGTTTCCTTTTTATTACTTTCATGTGTTCTTGATCTTTTGATGCTCCTTGATGTTTTAAATTACTTTTTATTACTTTTGCTACTTTGATATGTCCTTAACCCACTCTTTTGACACTTTAATCTCCTTTTTATCACTTTGGCTATGTGTCCTTGACCTTCTTTTGACAACTACAACATTCCTTTCTCCCACTTTGATGTGTCCTTGACCCTCTTTTTGATGCTTTAATCTCCCTTTTATTACTTCAGCTACTTTGATGTGTTCTTGACCTGCTCTACACATACTTTAACTCCTTGAATAATTTAATTGGATTATTTTCAGACAATTAAGTGAATTTAAGTGGTGATCAAGATTGTGTCAAGTTGAAAGCTATCAAGAAGGATTTAGCAAGGGAATTGAGAAGAGTTCAAGGTTGCTTGAGGATCAGATTTGGACTTTCAAGTACAATTTAGAACATCAAGTATGCATCAAGTTAGTGACCCCCCTTGACCAAGAAGAATCTCCTTGAGTCAAGGGCTCATCAAGGAGAGTTCACTGATTCTTGAATTACCCCTTGAGGTTCCTTGAAACTATCATCAAGTGTGTCAAGTACATTTCAAGGGCCCTCAAGGAGATATCTGTTTTGCTGATGGACAAAGGAAGGCAAAAGGAATGAAGCCTTTTGCTTTTGCTTCCTTTGCAAAAGGAAGCAAAAGACATCACTGCTTCCTTAAACTATCTTTTACCAACTTTTTCAAACTTAAAATCCTCGTCCAATCCTTATACTTCTTATTTTTTCCTTGAGAGCATGCAATATTTATTCTTTTGGCAAAACCAAGGGGGTGTCCAAAAAATAATTAAGGATACCAGGTTGGTTTTTTTTTTAACACCTCTAAGGAGGGAACTAACTAACACTGAACAGGGTGTGGGAATTAACTTCTAAATAAGGAAATTTTCAATCTATCAGTCACATGAGCTCTCTTTTAAGTAGTTTTAAATAATTCTATTAGTCCCAGATATCTTCTATCCTCTGTTTCAGCATGTTATATGGATGTTTAGATGTTGTTTAGATACTCATTTAAATTTTTATTACTCTCTTTCAGACCAATTTCATACAATTGTTGGACTTCAAATACTGTTGTACACACTTTGTTGGTCATAATTGAATTTTATCTCCAAAATGACAGTTTTTGCCTCAGAATAGTTAATTTCCCTTTCAAATACACACCCTGGTACACTAATTACATGATGTCCAAAAAATATTTAAGAACCTCAGAGAAGGGACTAACTAACCATCCTGGTATCCATAATTTTTTTGTGGAGACCCCCTTTGGCAAAACAAGCAATTTGAAAGTATATACCAAGTAGCTAAAGCTTCTCAAGTTAACAAAATCATGAATAAGTTGTCAAAGGACAATAAAAGCCATGTATTAGTAGTTGTCAAAGAACAATAAAAGCCATGTATTAAGAGTAAAAAAAAAACTGAATATATGTATAAGAAGTGAAAAGGAACCCTAAAGCCATGTATAAGGAGTGAAAAGAAACCTAAAGCCATGTATAAGGAGTGAAAAGGAACCTCAAGCCGTGTATAAGGAATGGAAGGAAATTAAAGCTGTGTATAAGATGAGAAGGGACCTAACCCTGTATAAGAAATGAAAGGATACCTAAGCATGTATCAGACCTTAAAATGAGCTAGCACTATATAGCAATACTGGGTAAGAAACAAAATATAAGCCAGGAATTAAACGAGGACTGAAAGAAAAGCCATATCAAGCCATGTCTCAGAGATTACGAAAAAGGAAACTAGATGACAAAAAAGGAAATTGATGAATATCAATCGGAAGATTTGTGATGGCTTAAGCATAAAAATCATCATTGTCTTGGTCTGTGCCTGCAGCATGACATCAATTTCAGATGTAGAAGTATAGATTAACCCACTTACCCTGGCCTGGAAGATTTTCTTCGTCGGAATGCAGGTTGGAACGGCCCGACATTGGTTTATCAATTATCTCCCGTTTTTTGCCCATAGAAATCTCCCTTGCCTCACTGATGATCTTCTTCATTCGTGCATCTCCAAGACCCTTGATAGACTTCAAATATTCAATTGTTACCTTGTTCCAGCCTGCAGCCGAAAATTCAGAGAGAAATCCCGATTGCACTCCAGTATTTGTGTTGTGTGATCTCTGAACAAAGAATTTCTTTCTTCCTCTTCCATCCGATCGTTCTTCAACCATTCGGTTCGCAAACAATTGAAGCGCGCGTTCCGTCTATTAAATAAATATTAGAAGAAAAGTCATATACATACATATATATATAATTACCGCAGCCGCAGCCAATGCAATACTTAATTGCGGTTCACCTATTTTGATTCCTAGCAGTGGCTGGCCTTGTGTTATGGTTGAAAAGTGGGCAGATAATGTTTCTAAGATCAGTGTGTGCCTGAAGGTCCCAGTTTTCGTTGGCTGTCGACAATGGATTGAGTGTGAACTTGAACAGATAATTTCGACTCACATTAAGTGTGTTTTCCATCCCTTTAAATACGAACCCATGCTTTGGCTTGCTCAAAAGATCCTTTGCGAATTCGGCTAGTTCTGGCCCATCATCCTTTAAATTAACATCATCATCGAATTGGGCACAAAAGTAAGCGAACACAGCGGAAACTGCTTTGCACGCGAGTATGTTTCGGTATTCCGAGAGCTTTTGCACTGCCTGTACAGGGAATAAGAGATTTATACTTATAAAAGTGCAAATATGACTTACGAGTTCAAATGGTATCGATCGCTTTTCGATGGTGAATGGTACTCTGCTACCGTAGACGTGGTTCCAGACATTTTGTAGTTCTGAAATAATGGTGTTGTCTGTGATCAGCCAAGGTTGTTCGCCGGTGAGTATGATGTTGACAAAGTTTGGTATAACTTGACGCGTCCAGGCGTTTTCTTCGTTGGCGCCCTCTGGGAGGTTTTGTATTACTGCCCTTTTATGGCGCTTGTCTTCCTGTTCAGACTTTGCCTTGACAAGAGCCTAAAACGGCATGAATTTGAGTTTATACAAAATAACAATAACACACCTTTGTCCCTACTCGTTGTTCACTGCCCTTCAGTGGGCTTGACATGGCCGCCATCTGTTCTAACGAGTCATCTTCGTCATGTAATCCGCCAGCGGCAGAATTAGCGGGTTTGAAGTTTTCGTCATCCTTCACGGAGTCTCTGGAAGAAGGGCCGACGGCTTGACCTGCACGACTGAGAACTTTTGACGCCTTGGAAACGACGTGCTCAAAAGCAACGATGCCGTTCGAGGCCGTGGTGCGCGGGGGAATTGTGAATTCACTAGCTGAACGACTTGGACGAGGAGGATCCCTGAGAGATTCGGCGGAGTCATTGGAAGCGGCACTGTTAGCGAGGGTAACTAGTAAGCATACGACCATTAGTTTTTTTATAAACGTACGATTTCTGGTAATAATAATCAGCGCTCAGCACGGATCTTCATTCAGCCACATACCTTAGTTGACACATCTCCGAAAGCCGACTGGGAATGAGGCACCGTACCACAGTCTCGTCTGACACCAGAGTCAGTGCAAGTTGAGCGATGAGATGATGAACGAGTTTTGAAAGCTGTGGCAAAATTGATTTTTTTAGGGAACGCAGTGCTGTGCCCAGGCCATTGAGTGTTTGTGTAACATAAGTTATCATTGCACGTACAATTCAACTTCCGGGCCGGAGACATGATCCTGAAACAAAGCGTGGTCAACGATCATCAGAAATAGATTAGTCTGTTTAATGTTCGCCACCTGTTTACCCATCGTCTGATCTTGCTTTTCACCCATCACCTTGTCTCGCTTTCGTTTCTTGTCTGCTTCAAGCTGGTGCTCAGGTTCAACAGAGGCTAGCTTTCTTTTGAAGGGAATCAGCGTTTCTTCAAGTTCATTGTTGTCAGGTATGTGATATTCGCCAACATTTCGTAAGTTGTCCGCCTGACGAGATGTTTGTTCCTAAAAAGAGAACAATGGAGTTGTAGTCAGCAGTGCGCGGCACCTATTTATTCCGTTCAAACACGTTCACCTTTTCTTTACGTCCATTCTTGCCCTCTCGACTTTGTTTCCCCTTCTCTTCAGGATGTTCACTGCCGGAGAAGTCATCCCTATCGTAAACTATCCGTTTCTGGGTCTTCTTGTTTCTTAGTATCAATGGGGTCTTAAAAGGTTCGTCGCTCTTTTCCATGTCAGACAATTGATGATAATTGCCATGCTCCATAGGACGAGGTGTTTTTTCTTCGTCCTCCATCTCAATATCTGTGAGATCCTCGCTCGTCAACCTGTAACGTTGTGACTCCTGCCTCTTTTCATGAAGCAACGTCAACTCCAATGTCATTTCTAACGTAAAATCGTTAGATTTTTATCAAAGTAAGAGCTTAATTATCATACCAGTGCGACGCAGTGGCTGATTCATGGACCGACTAGTGTTGACTTTCACCTTGCGTGGTGTGGTATCAACATCAATATCTACGTCCGCTTCTTCACATTGTGTCTGGTGAAAATATCTGTAAGCATACGATCAATTATTCACATTGAAAAATCTGAGAAATATACAGAGGAATTTGGGCCTTGAATTTGTGACGCCTCCGAGATTGGACGTGGAATTGGACGTGGCACACCAGCTCGACGGGTTTGATTTTTGGATTTGGGTCGTTCGGCCACCTGCAAATCGCCAGAAATTGTTGCCCTGTTTTCATTGCCAGTGTTGGCAGTGTTGTTGCTTGGTATGTCGGCATTGCCTACAATAAACTAGTCATTGAATACTAACATAACATTCAGGAGCAAGGCTAACCTTTAGCCGCACGTCGGCGAAGTCTCTTACGTGGAAAATCCTCCCCTGCATTTGCAGTGGCAGCCGCTTCTTCAAGTTCACGCTCTGCAACATACTCTTCACCAGCAACCTTTTTGGCCTCGTCAGCAATTTTCTGGATCTCTTTGGCTTCCTTCTTCGCCTTTTTCAGTTCTTTCTCTTGTTGTATTTCTTCTTTCGTTCGACGAACACGCAGCGCATTTTGTGCCATGGTTCCGGGGTGAGTATTTGCATTCTTAGGTCGTGTTGCAATGCGATTTGAACTGGCATGTGAAGTAGGCTCAATTATTTTCTTGTGAGGCATAGTGGTGGTTATGTTGTTTGAGGAACTTGGTTGATTTGGAATGTTTGATGTATTGCGTGATGGTGCGCTAACTATTTTTTATTTATTTTAATTTTTGTTCAGTCACAGTCTTATTTTGAACTTTGAATATTTTCCGACGCTAGATCCTCGTTATTCAGTCTCCAACTGCTATTCTATGTCGGAGTCTTTCGACCATTGCACCAAGCGCTTTCTGTGTCCTATTGAGGCTTGCCGGCGTGTCTTTAAATCAAAAACAGCATGGACAAGACATCTGCGACTAGTTCACCCAACCAACCTGAATCCTCATCACCAAAACATCATTGTTGATCTCCCAGTCACCGATTTCTTGCCCACCCTGGATAATCATTCGGAACTAGCCAGCCTTCCAGCATCGCCAGCGGGTCCTCACGATTCTGACTTTGCATACGACAACTTCGATGATCCTTCAGCATCAAACGAATATGACCTACCGTCTGGTGACTTGCCACACAGTGGTCCTCTCTTGGCTTCGTCGCACGAAGATTCCGTTGAGACTAACTACCATCCCATCATTAATGGTGATGTATATTCGTTCTTTGAAGTCGTATTTTTGGCTGACAGTCCATAGGTGCACGGTGTGATAAGGATGGAGAACCACTTTTAGATCCAATGGCTCAGCCATCACGACCTGAAACACGCGATCCAAACGATTGGTCACCTTTCACAAATGGTGCTGCATTCGAACTTGCCAACTTCTTTTTTAAGGAGGATCAAACCTCAGCGGCAAAAATCGATCACTTACTCCAAATAATGAATGCGTTATTGGCAGTCCATGGCGATCAGCTCCCTTTCACGAACCACAAAGATGTTTATCGAATGATTGATACTATACCCATTGGAGGTGTACCATGGCAATCATATACTTTCACATATGAAGGACCAAAGCCAGCCGAAGACCCTCCAAAATGGATGGACATGGAGTATGAGGTTTGGTTCCGGGACCCTCACGAACTTTTTTTGAATATGTTAAAGAATCCTGACTTCGCAAAATCATTCGACTATGCGCCATTTCAAGAATTCGACGAAAAGGGCGATCGTCGGTACGAGAATTTCATGTCTGGGGACTGGGCGTGGATGCAAGCAGTATATACTCTCTTCTGTTTTTCCATCTATTGGTATTCTAATATTGTTATTTTGTCTAGAATTTTCTTGCAAGTACGCCTGAAAATTATGGGGCAATGTTTATCCCTATCATTCTTGGTAGTGATAAAACCACCGTCTCTGTTGCCACTGGTCAAAATGATTATTGGCCACTGTATGGTTCGATTGGTAACATCCATAACAGTATGCGAAGGGCTCATGGTGCAGGCCTCGTTCTTATTGGCTTTCTTGCGATTCCGAAAGGTATTTCATTCAATGTGAACTTGAATAAGGATTCTCATATTTTTTTAGCTGATAAGGTTCATTCTTCCGATCCTACCTTTCGTAGATTTCGTCGACAATTGTTCCATTTATCTTTGTCAAAAATATTTTCATCCCTTCGCTCTGTAATGCTACAAGCTGAAGTTGTTGAGTGTCCAGATGGCCATTTTCGCCTTGCTATATGGGGTTTAGGCCCATATATTGGTGATTATCCAGAGCAGGTACTTTTGACATGTATTGTTCAGGGTTGGTGTCCCCGGTAAGTTTTGCTATATTAATATATGTGTTGCCACACTAATAATAAATCTTCCCAGCTGTCGTGCTCCTTATAACAATCTGGACAATGAAGATCTCAATCGGCATCGACGCAAAAAGGATATAACCGAAGTGTTGATAATGACCTGTGACGTTCCAACCTTATGGAGTCAACATGGTATTGTCTCTGATGTAATAGTAAGTTTCTCTCATTGCGATTTCCTTGTCAATGGTTTATGAAATCAACCTTAAGCCCTTCACAAATGATTTCCCACGTGCTGACATACACGAACTTATTGCACCGGATCTCCTTCATCAACTTATCAAAGGAACATTTAAAGATCATCTTGTAACTTGGGTCGAAGAGTACCTGGTCCTTACTCATGGAAAGACTAAAGCAAAACGCATTTTAGATGATATAGATCACCGGTAAGCTTCTTACTCTAAAGCGATAATTAGAACCTGAATATTTAATTCTGTCTTCAGTATTGCAATAGTTCCTCCGTTTGCTGGACTCCGACGATTTCCAGAAGGTCGACACTTCAAACAATGGACCGGAGATGACTCGAAGGCACTTATGAAGGTCAGTCTACTGTTGGTACTCTGAATTCATGTAATCAAGATTTAGGTTTATTTGCCTGCATTGGGAGGACACCTGCCTGTAGATGTTATACGCACATTTCGTGCATTTTTAGAATTTTGCTACATAGCACGCCAGAGTGCTTTAAGCGAGGCTGATTTGGATCAATTACAAGACGCCCTTGCTCGTTTCCACCGGTATCGAACCATCTTTGAGATTTCGGGTGTACGACCAAACAACATTTCACTTCCGAGACAACATTCACTTGTGCACTATCACTCCCTTATTCGACTTTTTGGAGCACCTAATGGTTTATGTTCGTCAATCACAGAATCTAAGCACATCCGAGCTGTCAAAGAACCATGGCGCCGCTCAAATCGAAATCAACCTCTTGGTCAAATGCTGGTTATCAATCAGCGGCTTGACCAACTTTCTGCTGCCCAAATTGACTTTGAAAGTCGTGGTATGCTTGTTAAATCATGTACGTTTTTATTTTTGAGACATTAAGTTTGACTGATGTGGATTTCCGATTAATCAAAATATAGTTACGATAACCAACGCGACAATGAAAGCCGCCACCCTTACCACTGAAACGCCAATACTACTAGATGAAAATCCATCAGATGAAGTTGTAACAGATCCAAACATACTGGCTGAAGTAAAACTCCCGACGAAGCCTAGTAAGTTCAATTCAGATTATCATAATTATATTTTCACTTTACTAATTGGCATACCCAGAATATAAATGGTCTATGTTGAAAGCTACGGATCAACTAGAGTTACCATCATTCCCCCTTATGGTTCGGCGCTTTTTGTATGATCAGCTATATCCTGATTCCGAGATTCCGTCATTCCTGCTTGAAGATACTGCATATCCAAGATTTGACGGGAGAATTCAGGTTTTCTATTCTGCAGTTGCAACCTTCCGTGCACCAAGTGATGCTAGTGGTGCGACTGGCATGCGCCGTGAATACATTCGAGCTACGCCATCTTGGAGGGGAGGAGTTGCTCGACATGACTGTGTATTTGTAAACTCAGATCCTGAAGTCGAAGGCATGTGCGGGATGGAGATAGCTCGAGTTCTAACTTTCTTCTCATTCGTTTATAATGAGCGAGAGTACCAATGTGCTCTAATTCACTGGTTTTCTCTCATTGGTACTGGGCCAGATGAAAATACTGGTCTATGGATCGTCAAACCTGACGTCAATGTGGACAAAAGCCCTCACATTGCAGTTATTCACATCAACTGCATATTTCACTTAATTCCGGCATACCAGACAAACCAATACGTTTCCCGATCGCTCACTATGCACGACACGCTCGACACATTCCCACAATTTTACATCAACCGGTTTGTTGATTATCACGCATTTAAAATTGCATTTTGAAGGAGCATTGGTATGGTTATAATGTAATTACTGTCCGGACGTCTATGCTCTACAGGTTGGTAAGTTTTTCTTTGTCTATTCGCATTGTGAATCTAAATATCGTCCAGAAGTGACAAGTGACAAGTGACCATGGCCGAAAAGCATGCGCAGCTTGCACGTCAAAACTTACTCTCAAACCGCCCCTCGCCCAGAGACCATCAATGTCATTGGTACATCTTGTGCTTGTTCGCTCAGTATTGAAAGGGCCGTCATTTACTGAAAACCAAGCTACATGACTGTCAGTAGCTGCTCAGTGCTACTTTGCCCCAATTGCAACGAGAAAGGGAAATTTTTTCACAATGTTTTTCTTTCCTCTTACGACTTTCTAAATCATTGACTAAATCCTCAATTCCCTTCTGCCCACAGGTCATCTGGACGGTTGTTCATATCCGCTTATATGATCGCTTCGAAAGTAATGCCTGACGACACGTACTCGAACAAGTCATGGATGATGGATGATGCATAGTGGCTCAGGGGATGTTCATGTTGTGGGAGATTGATCAGACGGAGAGGAAGGTGTGCGATTACCTAGACTGGGAGCTTACAGTCGATGAACCTTATCCAATAGCATCATATCAAGACGAGCCCTTCGTGCAATGGCACAACCCAAAACTCTCTTCAATGAGAATTCCAACACATCCAGTCGTGTTTCTGGTTTTGGAAACAACCAATCGAAAGGCACATTTACCCCTGTCAAAACATCAGGAACTGCTGGCATGCCAACGAAAGATGGTTGACCCCTTCATTTTCCAATTCAACATCTACGTCTTCGTCATCACCTACTACCCCTCTCGGTTGACCAGAAATGAACGCAAAGATTGTAGCCTTTGACCTCTCGTCACTTTGTCCACGAAGCCCTTAAACGCTCACGCACATCCAGTTCTATCCTCCAGGGCCATTTTTGGTAACGACCGTCTCATCAAAGAGGGCGACACTGTCAAGCGTACCAGACAAATCATCGATGTCCCAGTCGGCCCTGGTCTCTTGGGACGTGTCGTTGATGCTCTTGGTGACCCCATCCAAGCTGCTGAATGCCGTCGTGCTGCGCTCAAGGCTCCTGGTATCCTACCTTGTTGCTCCGTCAACCAGCCTATGATGACGGGTATCAAGCCCATTAACGCCATGGTACCCATCGGGCGTGGCTTTGACCGCTCGTCACTTTGTCCACAAAGCCCTTAAACGCTCACGCACATCCTCCAGGGCCATCTTTGGTAACGACCGTCTCATCAAAGAGGGCGACACTGTCAAGCGTACCGGACAAATCATCGATGTCCCTGTCGGCCCTGGTCTCTTGGGACGTGTCGTTGATGCTCTTGGTGACCCCATCCAAGCTGCTGAACGCCGTCGTGCTGCACTCAAGGCTCCTGGCATCCTACCTCGTCGCTCCGTCAACCAGCCTATGATGACGGGTATCTACTATCAAGCCCATTAACACCATGGTACCCATCGGGCGTGGCCAGCGTGAGCTGATCATTGGTGACCGTCAAACTGGCAAGACCGCTGTTGCAATGGACACTATCCTCAACCAGAAGAGGCGGAACGACGGTCAGGAAGAGGACAAGAAGCTGTATTGCATTTATGTTGCTATTGGTCAGAAATGGTCGACTGTTGCCCAGCTTGTGAAAACTCTTGAAGAGAATGACGCCATGAAGTATACTATCATCGTCGCTGCTACTGCTTCGGAGACTGCTCCTCTACAGTACCTTGCTCCTTTCTCTGGTTGTGCCATGGGCGAATGGTTCCATGATAATGGCAAGCACAGTACGTACATGAGTGTCCCTATGACTATCATTCCTCCGGAGTCCGAGCCCACTTTCTTGTGTTCGCCTCTCCCACATTATTCCCCTCTTTGTATTGAAATGAGTGATTATCTGCGATCTCTGTCTCATTGCGATTCGCCGTCCACATTCTGTTCCAAATTGCTGGGGTGAATCCCTTTGTCTCTCAAATAATTATTCATTCAAGTTTAACTTGTCCATACTTTAGTTACTTAAGCTCCTTTTTCATGTTATTACTGTTACTTGTTGTCACTTGTCTTTACTTTTGTAACTTTTGTAACTTTAGCCAACTTTTCTGCTTTGGACCATTTTGTTGAAAGGAGTTTATAAGGGAAAAAGCTGCATAAGGTAAAAAAAGAAGATTGCCCTTTTCCTGATGTGCGCAAATTTTGTCATGTGACCATGGGCCCTGGCCAAACAAACCAATAATTAATATGTATCGACATCATCCCTTCCATCTACAAAATGTGCATGAAAGTGTAGGAATAAGAGGTCTCAACACCCTTACTAAATAACCTCTGCTGTATTTCATCCAGGTAGAAGGTTGGCTTCCAGGAATGAATTTATGAAAGTAAAGTCATCCTCAGAAAGTGAAAAGGGGCATCCAGTATGGTGAGCAAATGTTACGCCTTACGCTAGCTAACTCTGAGTTGCTAGGACAAGTGTTACAAACGTGGGTCGGGATATCACATGATCGTCAAGAGACTGTCAATAAGACAAGTCTATAGCAAAGGTATAGACGACTAAGACTAGCTTAGCGAAGTTCAAGGTTTCAATGAGAATGTTCAAGTAAGAGTATTATTCCTAACAAGAATGAAC